>JAABUU010001156.1_pt1 | contig 47155 bp, 52 predicted proteins | sample 5559301 | NCBI WGS metagenome assembly JAABUU01 (sample SAMN10711884, study PRJNA513360) | rock metagenome | isolation source: Antarctica rocks | place: Antarctica: Victoria Land, Richard Nunatak white | reverse complement strand
GCCCCCCCCCCCCCAGCCGCACCGCGACAGTCACGAGCGCCGTGTTGCCCGTGAAGAGCTCGCCGCCGCAGATCAGCACCATGAGCAGCCCAAAGGGCAGCCCGAACGCACCCTGCGCAGCGCGTCGCCAGCACGTTGACCGCGTGCACCGCCACAAATAAAGCGCACGGCACGCGATCAGACACAGGCACTTGAGCAGTTACCCGACGCACCAGGCGCTTGCAAAGACGCACGCCGCTCAGAAGAGCTTTACCATCTGCTGCCGCACGGCTGCATCGACAAGCAACCCCGCGCAGCAGCGCCCGGGCCAGCGCGCGCGCACCAGCACCATCTTCTGCAGGCCCGGGTTGGCGGAGGCGAGGCCGGGGCACGCGCCGCCCACCGACAGCGCCAGGAACGAGCCGAACCCGATGAACGCGCCGGCCACAACGCCGAGCACAAACGTCGTCCCGGCGGGCAGCGCGGCCTTCGCCGCGCCGGCCGCCACCGCCTGCGCGGCGCGCAGCGCTGGCGGGCGCGCCACCACCAGGCTGGCGCTGCGCTCGCTGGTGCACGTCTCCGGCGCACAGCATACAGGCACGCAGCACGCGTGCCTCCACTCGCCCAAGTCTCTTGGTTGCAGCGGGGCCGGACGCGCACAGCGTCGTAGCAGGTGAGTCGCTATCTTGTTAGCCACCAAGCGTGATATGCCTCAACCTGGTGGAGCCGGCCAGCCTGTCCTGCTGGTGCAACCCTGGATAGGGCTAGGGGCCGCGCCTTGGCGTACGCGCCCGCCGGCGGCACCAGCTCGGCGGGCGGCGGCGGCGGGGCGGGCGCGGGGACGGGTGTCGAGCGCGACACCGTTGCGACCTCCGAGTCCACCACGCCCGCGCTCTGCACGCGCGGGCGCGCCAGCGCGCGGCGCGCCGGGCGCGCGTCGCGGCCGCACGCGCCCAGCGCCGTCCTCGTGCGGCCTGCGGGAACCGCTTGTCACCGCACGGGTGGAGGCTGGCAGTGTAGGTCACCGAGCTAGCACTGAGAGTGACGGCGGGTAGTTGAGGCAGGAGTGGCTCACCTCCGTGCACCAACTCCGGTCGCAGGCAAGGCTTGTGCAGCGCCGCTCGCATATCCACTCTGCACGCACACAGGACGGTCGCTTGGCAGAACTTGCACGCTGTGTTGTCTCGTGGCTAGCAGGCTGTGCACGCTCCAGAGCCACGTCTCACACGCACCCCCACTACTTGGAGACATGCCCTGTTACACTCTGGTGCTACAAGCTCACAGTAGGCCCGTTTCCCAAAGGGCTTGTAGCAGTCTCAGACGTGTACGAGCCAAGGGTTGGGCAGCCAGACACCTTGGACATGTGCGCAGTGCGTTAGGTTTTGCAGTCCCCAAGCAAGTGCAAGCCAACAGGTGTTGTCTTTCGGCCTATGGTGAGCTGAAGCGCTCCCAGGACGTGTCTGATAGGAGCAAGCAAGAATTTTATGAGGAGCTTGCCAATGTGGCCCAATCTTAACAGAGGGCTCCTGCTCTCCGCTGGTAGCAGCGCACCTGGTTGCTTTATGTTGCATCATCTGGCTGAACATTTTGCACGTGCTTCAAAGCCTCCCACAGCCCCTGAGTTGCTGGCCAGTCCACGCTACGGATAGCAGAAAGCGCTTCGCTAGCAGACTGGGGCGCAGCCAGGCTTTTGCAACAGCGCGAGCTGTGCGTCTAGTGATCAAGACGCGCAGATGAAGGTCATCCTATGTATTTCTGCTCTTGGACTTGTTTGTATTTAGGGCAGCCAGCAGGGTTCGAATAGGGCCACATGAAATTTTGTTTTATATTTTCTTAGCTGAGGGGGCCATCGGGTTAGGGCCCCCGGTGATGCTTTTCATTCATTCATTCATTCTTGGATGTCTGCCATACGATGCAGACTGCAGCGCACTACTGTCTTAAACACAGCACACTGCACTTACATGCAAAAGACTTTGTGCATGCAACATGCAGAACCAGGACGCACAGAAGACGACACGCACACAGATTTTTGTATCAGGCCTCTCGTTGCCGCCACGACTGCGCTGCACAAGCAGAGGCACCACCATCGCAAGCTCAGTGGCCAATGATGTGTAGCAGGTCACACAGCTGCACACACGAGCAAGCATGTGTCATAACTGGCGGGCCCGCCGCGGCCCAGCGGCGCGCTTGGAAGCAGTTTTACAATGTGCGGTGACCATGCAGACCCACTCTGCGCTACATCGCCACTGGCACAGGCGCCGCGGGTGCTGCCGGGGCGCCGTTGGGCGGGGGCGGCTCGTTGGGCCGCAGGTAGATGGGGTTGGCCGCCTGGGCGGTGGCCTGCTGCACGCCCGCCACCTGCTGGGCGGCCTCGGCTGCCTGCTGCGCAGCGGCCTCCGTAGCAAGCCTGCGGCCCCAGCACGTTAGCTTTAGATTCCCAAGTGAGGCTGGTTGGCCTTCAGTGCACTCCATGGCCGGCGTACACGAGGAGCTGGGCGCCGAGCGTGCGTGCTTCTTCATGGGCAAGCGCCACTCAGGTATGGCCAGTTGCACCTGGATTCCCAGAGGCACGATGGCGCGCAGACTGGTCAACCAGAGGAAGCAGGCGTTTGTGAGAAATTGCAAGCACAGTGTTTGACTGTGATGGACTGCCTTGCAATCTAGGCTGTACGCTCGGTAATGCAGACAGGCCGAGGCACCTGTAGTTGTAGGCCTCCAGCTCGGACTGGTACCGGATGCGGTCCATGTTGGCCAGGGCGGCGTACGGCTCGGTCTCCACCTCGGTCGCCTGCGTCCACAGCTCCGATATCTGGCGCCGAGCGGGCGGCCGTCAGTCGCGCACGGACCCCCCCGCGCCGCGCTCCGCTGTGCACTCCGTTGCTTGGGCGCCCACGTCGCCGCTGCTCGGCTCCCAGGAGCTGGTGCGCTGCACCCGCCGCAATGCTCCGCACACTGGTCAACCCCGCTGCGCGGCCGGCCCTCCGCCCGAACCCGCGCCCCTGCCGCGCTCAGAGCAGGCGCCGGCCGGCCGGCGCGCGCGGACAGCCCCTTGCCGGGCGCCCGGCGTGTGGGCGGGCGGGCGCCGCGCACCCGCCGTGTGATCTCCTGCGGCGACAGGTGCGGCTGCACCGCCCCGATCTTCTGGCGCGCCTCGGCGTGGAAGAAGCCGAAGGGCTCCTGGCACGCGCGCGGCGGCGGCGCGAGCGCGCCGGCGCCCGCCTGACAGCGCGCGGGCCGGGCTCAGCAGCCGCCTGCAGGCCTGGACCAGAGCCGGCGATGCAGCGCCGCCTGCCTGCCAAGCACCACTTGACGCCAGCAGGATGCACTGCTGTGCACACGCTGCGCACCAGGAGGCGGGAAGCGCGCCCGTTGATGGGCGCGCAGGCGTCATGAGCACGCGACCAGCCCCTCAAGATGGCAGACCTTTGCAGATAGACCCATGCCACGGCCACACAAGGCGGGCGGACAGCAGGGCGGCGCGTACCGCCAGCCGCGCGCCGCTCGCGCCCGGAGCCGCGCCGGACGCCACGGGGGGAGCCAGCTGCGCACTCCGCGCGCGGCCCCACTGCTGGGTGCCCTTCCTCCACAGGTTGTCGCATTCAAGGCATGACGTGCAGGCGCACAGCACGCGCTGTGCTGGCGGCTGTGATGCGGGCGGCTCAGGGCCCAGGACAGGCAACCAGCCCGCAGAGTGGATCACGCCGCGCAGCCTCGACGCGTGCCACTGTTTCAGCAGCGCCCGCTCCTGCACTGCCTCATGCGCGCGAGAGCATGCCCGGCGCGGCATGCTCGGTAAGGGCCTGATGCATGCGCGCGCATGGACCGGGCGGCCTGCCCTCAACCAGGCCGCGCTGCGAACTGCGCGGGTGGAGGCGTGGATGGACACGCTGAGAGCGCGTGGGTGGCCGCCAGCGGGGCGGCGCGCCTGGCAGGCCGGCGGGTAGTACAGCATGCCGCGGAAGTCCTGCCCGGCCACGCGCACGCTAACAAAGTAGCCCGCGTCGAATCGCGCGTCCAGGCGCACGGTGCCGCTCCGCCCCACGCAGAGCGCCTCCGGCGCGCCGCCCGCGACTGCGCGGGCGCAGCGCCCGACCGCGTGACATGCGCGCGCGCGCGCTGCCGCCCTTGCGCTGCTCTGTGCGCCCCTCGCGGACACCGGGCAGCGCGCCGCCCGGCAGCATGGCCATCACGCCATCAGGCCCCATGCATGCAGCCACAGGCGCGAGCGCAGTTGCGAGTGTGCAATGCATAAAGGCCGCCTCCTGCTAACACCTGCAAGCCACACGTGGCCCAGGATGCGACAGGACAGCTCAGCCTTCAGGTCCACACGCATGCACACAAGCGCGCGCCCGTATACACCGCCTCAGGGGTAGCGCCTGGAGCGCGCCGCACAGGGCTCTGCTCCACAGCATCGGTGCAGCTTGCAGGATAATGCGTGCGCGGCAGGTCCAGGGACGGACAGGGAGGCTGGTGGGTGCCGTGCGACACCCGGCCAGGCCCTGCCAGCAGCCGGCACGACAGCCTGCGGAGCTCGTACCTGTGGCCGACGCAGTGAGCTGGATGGGCGTCCCGGCCGCCAGCGGCGGGAATGCGGTGGCGACCACATCCCGCTCCGTGGCCTTGCGCTTGCGGCCCTGGCGCTCACACAGCGGGTCGCCAGCGGGCGGGGGTGCGGGACCTCTGAAGCGCGCTGTCGCGCACGAGCAAATGTGCCTCACAGGAGCAGGGAGCCTCCTGCCGAGCCCCATGCAGCGGCCGCATTGCACTCACCGGGTGGCGGCCAAGTGTTCAGTGCGCGGCCAATCCTGGCGGGCGCTCAGCGCGGCTCAGCGAGCGCCCTAGCACGCCGAGTCACCACAGGGATGGTCACCCGGTGCGCACTCCCCCCCAAGCGCACTCCTTGGACTCTGTCGAACACGTGCTGCCGGGCGCGCGACGTCGGCCGCTGGCAGCGCGGGCCGGCCGGCGCGCACCGCGCCCTCGGCGGGCTCGCCGCGCGCCGCGGTGGCCGGGTTGCTCGGCGGCGGCGCGCGCGCGCCCTGCGCGCGCCAGAGGTAGACCTGCTCGTAGTCCCACAGCAGGCTCTGGTACGCCTTGCGCAGCTGGTAGCTCACGCTCGTGATGGTGTCCGGGAAGCTGAAGCTCTCGCCGGCCTCCTGCGCGCCGTGCATGCGCGCCCTAACCCTGTCCCCGCACTCGCAGCCTGACAACAGACCTGACGGGCTTGATGGAGCTTGATGGACTGGACAAGGCGGCGTCTCGTGCGACCCGGCGCAGAGCGAGCGCGCGTCAAAGCACGAAACCTGGGAGCTTGGGCCGGAGCTGGGCGGCAGGCAGGGCAGCGAGCGCGCCGCGGGCAAGCGGCGGAGGGGGGCTGCGCCGGCCGGGGCGGCGCACCCGCCACTTCTTCTCCGCGGTCACGCGCAGGCAGCCGCCCAGCGCGCTGACGTTGCGGTAGAGCTGGTGCAGGTCCAGCTCGCGGCCCGCCATGCGCGGCACCTGCCGCAGCAAGCTTTTTCTTGTTACATGCGGAATGTGCCGCAGCATCCAGCGCCTGTGGCCTGCCTCTGCACGGCTGCTGGGGCGACGCCAGCACTGGCAGCGTCTGCACACCTCCGTCCACAGGTGCGCGGCTGCCGCTCGCTCACCTTGTCAAGGCTGCCGCCGAGCGCCTGCAGCACTTCGCGCAGCGTGGCAGTGAAGAGCTCTGCGTCGGCGAGCACGTCCGCTTGCGCGGCGCGCGCTGGGGGGTAGGTCACGCCCGCCGCTGGCTGCGCGATGATTGTCCCGACCTCCAGCGCCGCAGACGCGAGCGCAGCCGCTGCGCCAGCCCTGTCTGCCCCGTTCGCATCTGCTTCCGCGCCTGCACCCATGTGTGAGCCATATGAGTGCCCCCAAGTGAGCGCTATGCAGTGCAAAAAAAGATGCCTCGGCAGCCAGTTGTGCGAGCTGTACTGCAGCCAGTGTCTGGTGAAATCAAATGCAACCATGCAGATGCGAAAGAGTTACTGCAAACCGCTCTTTTAGCAAATAGCGGAGCGGGAGCTCTACCTGGTGCTGTGTGTGAGCCAGGTACAGGCCCACGCGCGTCCATCGTCTGCACAAGGGCCCTGCAAACTGAGGTGCCCGCGCCACAAGCGTCTCGAGCACGGCCTGTAATCCAGCAGGTGCAAGCAATCAAGGCTTCCCGTCTGCGGGAGCTGAGTGTGGGTGTGCTCACTAGCCGTTGAGGAGGTCTTTATGGGGTGCTCTGCCCGTAAGTCGAGGGGCCCGTAAAATCGAGTTGGTGCAGGTAGCGATGGGACAAAAGGTGGGGGCGCTGCACACCGCGCAATGCAGCGCCTTGTCGGTCGTGTGGCGCGCCTGGGCTGTGGGAGCGCTCTGGTACCTCGCATTGTCCAGACGGAGGCGCTGAGCTACAGCCCCTGCAGCTTAGCTGGCCTCCATGCAGCCGACCTGCTCGCCAGGCGAGAGACGCACTGCAGGGCCAGCACCAGCTGTGCGAGTGGGGGTGGAGATGCGCAACCTGCGCCCTTCTGGCGTTCACCTCCTGCCGCCGCCAGGCTTCCCGTGCCGGGCTCATGCGTGGAAGGGAAGCAGAGCCTCACGGCGGGGCGGCGCGGGCTTGCATTGGCTGCAAGCGGGGAGGCGGGCGACAGGGAAGGGCGCTCCGAGGGGCTGGGCATTGCCAGCCAGCTCGTGTGCCGGCAGAGCCACGCCAGCAGCAGCAAGGTCGAGCAGGAACGTCTGCAGGCCGCCGTGACGTTCCAGGTGCCGCACGCGTGCAGTCACCCGCCGCCCAGCAAAGCTCGCACTTAACAGCGCACGCACGCGTCGTCCAGGGCCTGCTGTGCAGCTCTGTGCTCTTGCAGCGGCTGCAGCGGCCCGCAAGCCTGACGCGTGTACAGAGCAGCAGGTCGCACACGCTGCCCGCCAGCGGCCTGCTTGCGGCGCTCGCAGGTGGTCCAGTTCCGGCCAGACGGGGGCGTGGAGGAGAGGCAGGAGACAGCAGAGTCGCTGGGCCTGGAGCCCCGCGACCTCTCCCTGTTCCAGCCGCGGCCGGCGGGCCTCGACTCGCCGCAGCGCGCCACGCTGACCCCGCGCGGCCACCTGATCCTCTTCCGCACAGAGGCGGCGGCCGCCGTGATCTTTGCTGAGCGCGCCTGCCTGTTCCCCTGCCGGTGCGGTCGCACCCCGCCAGCCGCTGCAAGCCCCCTGCCGTGGTCGACGAACTGGGGCGGCACTGTGTCATCCGGTATGCGGCAGCGCCTGTCGCTCTCTCTCCAGGAGGCGGCTGTCAAGGACAACTCATCAAAGAGCAGGGCGGGAAAGTCAGAAAAGCGCAGGGGACCTACGGCGCGCTGGGGCAGGCCTCTGGACAGTGCAGCACAGGCTTGCTCTCGCGAGCCCGGGGGGCCTCGAGTGCAGGGGCAGCCGGGTGCGCGACAGAGCGCGCGCGTGCGCGGCCGCAGGAAGCACCGGGACTCTGTCGCGGTCGCGCAGCTGGTGCTGGACCATGTGGTGGGCGGCGGCGGATCGCTGCCCTTTGAGCTGTGCGTGCTCGAGGGCCTGCTGGAGGTACGCGCTGCGGCAAAGCGCAGCAGTGAAGCACCTGGCCAGCATCCGCTCCACTTTGTCAGCAGGTTCTGCGCAGTGCCAGCAGGATCTTTGTCCCAGCCTCGCCGTAGGACGGGAAACACAGCTAGTTCGGTTTGCATCAGCCGGAGCGGCTGCTGCAGCGATCATAGCAAAGTCTGCGTGGAACACACCGCCACGCTCGTGCTGGAGAGCACGTCGCTGGTCTTCAAGAACGGGCTTGAAAATTAGGCAAAGGTGGCTTGAGAAGGGCGCGCGACGCAGGGCACCGTGCACCACTTCCAGGGGCGGCATCGGCGGCTGGCGCTGCTGGCGGAGGGCATGGAGGAGGACATGCACCGCACGCTCAAGACCAACGGCGGCGACCTGCAGCGCCTGCTGCCCATCCAGCGCGCGCTGACCGAGATCGCGCACGACGTGAAGGAGACGCGCGAGGCGGTCGAGGGCGCCGTCGACTCGGACGCCGCGCTCAACGCGGCGCGCCAGCCCCCCGCGCGGCCGCCCCAACCTGCGAGCTCGCGCTTGAACCAGGGAGCGGTCACGCAGGGGTCACGTGAGAAGAGGTGTGTGAGGGTTGCGCGTTAACAGCGTGCGAGGCTGTTTACATGGCCGCGATGGCGCGATGCTCGGCAGAACGCTGCAGCGCCGTCCCCGACTGTGGCCTCTTGTAAGTCCTTGTGTCCTGCAGGGTGTGGCAGTCGCATCATTGGGAGGTGAGCAGGCAGGCGGCACAGATCCGTGTCATAATTGGTTCTGTAAGCCGGCAGCACAGGATAGGCTTGCATGCTTGGTCCTGCTGGTCGGCAGCACAGTACAGGACAGGCGTTTTCTGCGATTCGCCTTGCTCATCCCGGGTAGGGCGAGAACATTATACACCCATGTACCCGGGGCCCGTGCGAGGGCAGCGCCGGCGCGCAGGTGTGCCTCAGCGAGTCGGCCGCGCAGCCGCAGTGGGTGGGCGGGCGCGCGACGCTGCTGCGGCGCTCGCCGCACATGCGCCTGGCGGCCGCGCTGCTGGAGAGCTACGAGCGGCAGATCCAGTCGGTGGAGGGCGCGCTGCGCGTGCGCCCCGCCCGCGCGCGCTCCCGCGCTCGGCGGCGCGCTTTGTGGCTTTGGCGCCTGCCCTGCTGTGCAGCGCCTGTGCTGCGGGGCTCCGGCGCCGCCCGCCGCTGCCCGCACGCCTCAAGCGCCCAGCGGCGCCGCATGCCATGCGCCTGGCGCCGGCCTTGCTCAACGCATCTGTGACACCTCGCTGGGCTGTGACGTGCTATGCGCGCCGGCGTCGCCAGCGGCTGCGCCACAGGCGAGGCGCGAGCGGCAGGTCCGAGATGCCCTGTGCGAGCTCCTGTCCCGCAGCGGGCGCGCGGCGGCGGGCGGCGCGCGGGCGTGGCGCGCGCCTGACCGACCGAAAAGGCGCGCCGCGGCAGGAGATGAGCGAGAACCTGGAGGTCGTGCGCGAGGTGTGGGGCATGCACCTGGCCGCACAGCGCAACCGTATCATCCGCATCAACCTGGCCGTCACCGTTGGCGCGTTCGCGCTGACCGCCTGCATCGTCCCGGCGTCCTTTTTCGGCATGAACCTGCCGCACGGCTTGGAGGCGCGCGCCTGCGAGCTCCGCGCCCCTTTTCGTTTTCCGTGGGCGGCGGCGGCCTGTGGTGCGCGCGCAGCACCACCAGGCGCTGCGGCAGTGCATGGGGGCTCTGACGCAGAGCGTTGTGCCGCAGCAGTGTCAATAGCCGCTCGTATACACGTCATGCGCTCGGGCGCTTGTGTGCTGGCTCAAGGTACGCGCTGCGCACCCTCGCATGCCTCCGCTCCGGCGAGGCACGGACATGTGGAAGGGCAGGGTGATGTACCCTACCCTATCCATACACCCTACGGCCGCCGCGCAGGATGCCACGCCCAGCATCTTCTGGAACATCGTCACCGCCTCGGGCGCGACGTCCGCCGCGCTGTTCGCGAGCGTGTACGTCTACTGGCGGCTCAAGCCTTTCAGCGCGCACAAGAAGCGCGTGTCGGACATGAAGGCGCTGCGCGACCTGGTTCTGTACAACGCCGACGATCTGGAGGACGTGCTTGCAGCGCTGAGCGAGCGCGCGACCTGTGCGATACCCTCTGACCTAACCCTACACCCCCTGGGCTCGCCAGCCCGCGCTGCTCTGGGCGCTACGACCCCTGACGGCGCCCCAGGCGGCACCAGGGTGCAGGCCGGCCGCGCCGCCGACGGCTCAGCGGGTGGCTTGCGGCGCTGAGCAAGCGCGCGGCCTGCGTGCCCTGGCGGCGCTTGACGCAGACCACCGAGCATGCCGCACTTCTGATGTGCCGAGGGGGTGCGGCGGTGGCGGTGTTCTGGGGTACGGTGTACAGGGTAACAGTAGAGGCAGCATGAGTTCCAGGTCTGGACAGAGTGCAGGCATTGCTGCGCGCTGATGGCGGTCAGCGCTGCAGGCGCTGCCAAGGCGGACAGCGAGGCGCGCGTCAGCCGGAGCGAGTTTGAGCGGCTGGTGCGCGACACGCTTCATCACCGCGAGGTGCGCACCGTGGCGCCCGACATGGTCACCTGCCAAGCCCATTTGCAGTGCATGACGGGCTTGTCATGCACTCAGACATTGAGCGGCTGGTGTGTGTCGTATTGCGGCACTGCGACATGCGCGTTGCCGCCAGCGACTGCATGAAACAGCTGCCAAGCCTTTCAGTGTCTGCACGGCATGACACAGTGTTGTGATTTGTGCAAGGACTGTAGTAAAAGGCCTCCAAGGGCATGCACTCTGCGTGGGCGTGAACAGACCTTCTGAGCCATGTACCGCAATCAGGGCCTTGCAGATGGGCCATCTCGAGCTGCTGCATATAGCGTTGCGATCCACACCTCCACTGGGGAGGCGGAAACGTGCTTGGGGGTGTGAGCACAGGCATGTGGCGTGCGAGCGCGCAGGTGCAGCCGGACGAGATCGACCTCCTGTACCGCGTGCTGGACGTCAACCAGACCGGCTTCCTGGAGGCGGACGAGCTGCGGCGCTTCCAGTCGCGCCTGCGCGGCGGCCGCGGCGACGCGCACATGAACGATGCCAGCCTGTCCCTGACGCGCATCTAGGCGCCTCGCGCGGATCGGCCGGGCGCGGCGTCTTTTGTTGGCGCTGTGTTTTTTGTTGACGCTGTGTGTAGGAGCCGGATTCGGCGCCCATATGTTAAACAGCCTGCTCCTGTGCACTTTGCCCTTGCCCCTGTTTTGGCGAGTACGGGGCGCATGCTGGCCATTCTGTGTTGTCACTTCACAGAAGTGACATGACTACACAGTCGTCATGTACAGGAGGAGCTTGGTGCTGCAGTAGCAGAACATAGCAGAACAGACCCATGAACATCCTTGCTGGATCTGGTAGGAGGGCCTGTAGCTGCGAGAGGGACAACATGAGTGGGCGCCATGCCCCTCCGTACTGCCTGCCTGCACATCCGCCAGTGCTTTCCAGTCCTAGCTAAGTCATGGCACATATCAGAATACATACCTAAACCAACCCAAGCCTATGAAAGTTCCTAGAGTTCCTTCAACACACAGAAAGATGTCTTCACAGGGACGTTTTCATTCACATGACAATACGACAAGCAAGCAGCCTGTAGGCGGGGTCCAACAACCCCCAACAGGCAACAACACACAGGCGGACACCAGGTCCTACAAGACATCATTTGTACAAGCGGCAGCGGCTCACAGCAGCGGGTTGCTGGCGCTCAGCTTGTTGCGGCGCAACAGCGGGTTGCTGTCTGGGGCGCGCACGCCGTTGCCGTCGTTGAACGCGCGGTACATAGCGCGCGCCAGCGCGCGCCCCGCCGCCTCGTCGGCCTCCGCCTGCAGCACCTGCGCCCGCGGCAGCAGGCGTCACCCCGACGCTCGGGCCCGAGAACCCGCGACACACCGGGCCTCCTCGGGCAAGCCGCCCGCACGCCCAGCCGCTCGCCGAGCTGCAAGGGTCATGACGCGCTGCAGGACTGCTCGCGCTTCCTGTCGAGGGCCGCCCGACCATGTTAGTGCAGGCAGCTGCCCGACCTTGGCACGCCCGCGCAGCAAGGCAACAGACAGCCCCGTGCGCAGCTCGGGCGAAAGCCCGCATCAGGCAGCACCTGCCGCACGCGCGCCATTTTCACCGGCTGTGCCTCCTCCACGGCGACCGCGCTCCACGCGCGCTTGGGCGCGCGGCGCGGCCTGCCCGGCGCGCTCGCCGCGCCTCCAGCGGCCCCAGCGCCGCCGGCCGCGGCCGCGCGGGCGGCGCGCTGGCCCCCGCCGTCCGCCGCCGGGCCCTCTGGCGGCCTGGCTGGACCGCCGGCGGCGCCTTCGGAGCTGGACGCAGGCGCCTGGCTGGGCGCGCCGATGCCGCGGCGGCCCCGGTTGTGCCATGCGGGGAGCGGCGACGCAATGCCCTGCTCCGCCGCTCCCAGGCCGCGGCCTTCGCGCCAGCCGGCCAGCTGCAGCAGCTGCGCGCGCGCGGGCACGCGTGGCGTCAGCGCGCGCTGCCCGCCCGCCGGCGGTCTCCAGGCAGGGAGGTGCAGCAGCGCGCGCTTGCCGCTCTTGCGCGAACAAGCACATGGGGGGCGGCCTGCCATAGGCGAGGAGGCACCTGGTAGCCTACGCTGTTCGCCGGGATGTGCACAGAGCCGCGCCTGGACGACTCGCCAGGCGCGGTGCCGGGCGCGTCCGGCCCGCCAGGGCCGGGCGGCGGCGCCGGTCTGTACTCCTGCAGCGTCTGCGCCCTGCAGCGAACGAGTGGGACGCGTTACACAGGGCGTGGCAAGCGAGACAGCACGAGCTCTGCCATGCGGCACGCAGGACAGCCCCTCGCGCACCCGCCGGCCGGCCCTGCATCCTCTCCTGCCGCGCAGGCTGCCTGCCCTGTGTTGCCCGCATGGGCGGCGGGGCTGGCGGCTAGCGCAGGCCCGCCTGCAGCAGCGCTGCATTGCTCGTCAGCGAGGCGCGCAGGCTCTGGCCCCGCGGCGCTTGCACGCTCGGCGTCGTCGGCGCTGGCGGCAGCGCTCTCCCTCGCAAGTGCGCGGCTCCGCGCGCTTGCGGGCTGGCCTCCGCGGTCCGCCTGCCAGCCACTGCGTGACACGCCGGCCAGGAGGTCCTCGTAGAAAGCCGCAAACCAGCCCCGCTCTGTCATGCGTGCAGGGTCGCGAGCAGCGGAGAGACCTTGGAGCCCAGGAGCATACGGCAAGCAGCCGCTCTCAGCTTTGTATCATTAACGGAGCTCCTTCCTCACTTATCATTTGCTCCCGCGTTATCATTCGCTCCCGCGCAGCTCAGCCAAAAAAGAAAGGGAAAGAAAGCAAGGGTATCGCTTTGCAAGGGTAACTCAAACAGCGATCGATCAGCTAGGCCAGAGCCTGCATGTGCGACCAAGTGAGCAGCTGCCGGCACTGGAAGAGAACAGTGTGCTAGCCAAGAGCAAGGCTGCCCAGAGTCGCTGCCTCCGAGTTTGGATTTCCTGGTCTGAGGCAACCCAGGCACAGGCACGCCCTCTTGATGCCCTGCGGCTCGCCAGCCCGATGACTTGGCTCGGGCACCCGCCGTTTCTCCGAGCACCTGTTTTTGTCCGAGGCCGGAAGTCACGTCTGAAAGAGAAACCACAGCGGCAATAGCGTCAAACACGCAAGCCGCGCCCGCCCAGGCCGCTGCGTGTGCCTGGCTATCACCCACCACAGCTCGAGGCGGCCCAGTCGCGAGCCAGGCACAGGGGGCCAGCGGGTGTGTTCGTGGCTAGTTCGGGAGTGATGCAGTGGTGGCTTCTGCGAGCAAAGCGGGCAGGTTGCTGGCGCGGGGGCGAGGCCTGGTAGCCCAGGTCGCAGCCCGCGGGCGCGGCGCAGGGGCGTGCTGGACCAGGGCGCCGGAGTACGCCCGCGCCCGAGCGGCGCCGCTCCCAGCGCACCCGACCCCGCCAACGCGCCGCCTGGCACCGGCCGGGCGGTGCAAGGCCGTCAGCCTGGAGGCGCTGCCGCCGGCGCTGCACGCCGTCGACGCCGCGCCGCTGCCGGCGTACGCGCACAAGCGCGCCGCCCCCGAGGGCGGCAGCGGCAGCCCGCCCGGCTGCAGCCCAGACGCGGCCGGCGCCGAGCGGGGCAAGGGCCAGCTGCACATTCAGGCGGTCGCCGCTGAGCAGGGCCTGCCGCGGCGCGCCCCGGCAATGGACTGCGCGGGCGTCGGCGTCGCCGGGCTGGGCGCGCTGAACATGGCGGCGATGCGGAGCATGCCGGCCGGGCCCGGCTTCCCGCTGGGCGGCCAGGCGCCGCGCGACGTGAACGGCTGGGGGTACGCCAACCTGTGGGCGGCCGGCGGCGGCGCGCCGCTGCTGGGCGGGATGCCCGGCATGGCCGGCGTGCACCCGCACGGCCTGCCGGGCGGCGGCCTGGGCGGGCCGCCGGCGCTGCCGGACGGCCACCCGTACGGCCTGCTGCCGCTGCTGGACGGGATGGGCGGGATGGCGCTCTCGCTGCCGCCGCCGCCGCCGCCGCCGCCGCAGCAGCAGGCGCAGGCGGTGCCCGGCATGCGCGGGCACTACATCACGTCCAGCCCGGACAGCAAGCGGCCGCAGGCGACCGAGATCAACCACAACAAGGCCATCACCAAGCGCCTGGCGAGCGCGGTGCACTACCAGCAGGTGGGGCCCAGCCCGGGGCCGCGCGCCCGGGCGTGTGGCGCGGAGTCGTGCTCTGTGCCGTGCTTGGGGTGCCGGACGGGCCGCTGCCACAGCGCCCGCGGTGCATGAGTACGGCTGGGAGGCGCATTGGTAATATTGCGATGCAGGAAGCTACAGCGCTAAGACCGCAGCGCACAGCGCCCGCCCTGCGCGCGGCTCCGGCCGCTGGGCGTCGCGGGCGGGGGGTGCGCGGCTCTGCCCGACGCCGGCACTTCCGCCGCGCTGCGCCCCCTGCCCGCGCTGGGCCGGGGGGACTATTTCAGCTCCATGCTTCACCTAAAAGCTCTATCTATCTGAAAGCTCCATGCCCCCGGGCGGACTGTCTAAATGCATGGAGCGCCGCGCGCCTAGGTGCTGGACGTGGTGGGCGAGAGCGTGGCGCTGTTCGACGAGGTCAACGTGGCGACCGCGCTGCACCGCCTGGCCAAGCTGCAGCCGCCCGGCACGAGCGGCCCGCAGAGTCCGATCGTGTACGCGGACCAATTCCAGGCGCTGGTGGAGGCCGTGCAGCGCCTGCTGGACCGCTTCGAGGCGCAGGCCATCTCCAACACGCTGTGGGGTGCGCGCGGTCCGCCTTTATGGGACTTTCCTGCGCCCGCCCGCCTGCATGGGTTCGTCCCCCTTTTTCACCTTCACGCCCGGCCCTCTCCTGTCGTGTCGCGGGCACGCGCCCATGCCGGGTCGCCCCGCCGCGGCCGGCCCAGCCGGCTGCGGGCGCGGCGCCGCCGGCGCCGGCGCACTGGCCGGGGGCGCCCCGGCGGCGCTGCCGTCCCGCCCCTGCTCGCCGCCGGCCCGTGCGGCACTTGCCCATGCGGCGTGCGGCGCGCGCCTCTTGCCGCGCAGCTCCATGCATGCATGGATTGCGCGTCATGCAGCCGGCGCACCGCTGGACGGGCCGGCGCAGCGGTGCGCCCAAGCTGTTCTCGCCGCGCGCATGCCTCGATCGCATGCCACCGCCAGCCGGCTTCCCCTCGATATCCGCGCGTCGAGCGCGCTCCAGCGCGTGCGTGGCGCGCGCGCTGAGGCGGCGCGGCCCGGGGCCGGCGCAGCGTTCGCCACGCTGGCGTACCACCCGGAGGGCGACCTGCTGGACCGCCTGGCGCACCACGCGGCGTCGATCGTGCGCACGTTCCGGCCGCAGGCCACCTCGAACAGCCTGTGGGCGTTCGCCAAGCTGGCCTATGTGCCCTGCCAGCCCTTCCTGCTCACGTCTGCGTCGCAGGCGCGGCGCCCGCTCCCCGCTGCCAGGCTGTGGTTCTGCTAGAGCCTCGTGCCCATTTGTGATCTGTCAGCTATGGGTGAATAATACGTGCCCTGTGTTGGCATGTCCAGTGGTTTTCGCATGCTTTCACGCGCACATGCAAGAACACACAATGCTCTTTTCACATGTGCTTGCGGTTGGCCTCCCTAGTAGAGCTAGTGCTGTCTCACAGTATTGCCTTTGCTAGCATGTTGATGCCTGATACACTGCCCTGATCCGCACGCGGCCCCATGCTGCTGGGATCCGTGCTGCAGAACCTCTAATGACGCCTGGCGCGCGCGCAGATGCTGGCCGACCTGTCGCGGTGCGTGCCGCAGGACATCAGCAATGCGCTGTGGGCGTTTGCGACGATGCGTCACCACTGCGGCAACGCGCTGCTGGGCGGCTGCGCAACGGTCAGCGCGCGCATCATGGCGCGCTTCAAGCCGCAGGAGATCGCCAACACGCTCTGGCGCGCCGCCGCCCCGGCTCCCGGGCTGTGCTATGCATTTGCGCCCTGCGGCGGCGGCGGCGATGCGCCAGACGCGTGCCATGGACTGGTGGCGTGCGAGTCTGCAGCCTGCTGGCTGCCGAGGAGGCGGGCCGCTTGCGGGCATGCTGTTCGGCGCGCAAGGGGACGATACGTTCCGCTGCTGCTGTCACATATGCACAGGCGCTGGTGTGGGCTGCCAGTGGTCGCAGCCTCCGCATACTTTAGGGATTGCCCAGAGAGCTGCGAGGCGGAGCCGACAAGCCGCGACTGGGGGCCGCGCTGACGCAGAGCGGCGGGCCGCGCGCAGGGCGTACGCGACGCTGGGCCACGACCCCGGGGCGGTCATGCTGGACGCGGCCGCGCTGCAGATGACCGAGCGCATCGCGCACTTCCGGCCGCAGGCGCGCTCACGGCCTGAAACAGACCGGCTGCCCTGGCCCGCGGGGTGGGCTGTTGCCCCCTGGTGGGCGCGCTGCTGAGGCAGGGCACCTCGTGCACCAAACGTTATCAAACACGGAGTCCGCACACAGCAGCGCCCCACACATTTGCAGCACTCCCTGCACAGGCTGGCATGTTCTTTTCAGCTCTCAGCTGCATCTGGGCTCCGGAGGAAAAAGTTTTGCAGCCCCCTAACTCCTTGTGCCTGTTGCTGTCATGGCAAGCTTTATAACCCGAAAATGCCGGTGTTCTCGTTAATGCGGCGAGGTCAGCTCTGCTGCCATATTATTCTTTCGCCTTTTACTAAAGAATACTGAGCGCTGTCCTCGAACAGCCGCCTCACTCAATTTTTCTGGGCGCAAGCCCTTACCATGCATATATGTAAATTCCAATAACATACACACACACGCACACATTTGCAGATACCACATACATGCATGCATGCCTTCACAGTAAATACAACATGTAAATTCATAATCATTGAAGATGTATGAGCCCTCAGCAACAACAAAGTGAGTAGTTTATTTGTGAAAACTAGGAACAAGCCTGTGTTCACCCGCCACTGGGCAGGCATGCAGCCAAAGCGCACATGGGAAGTGCATGCAGAAGCCATGCTGTCCTGGGACCAGTTTGCTGGCAGTCCAAACAGAGCACGTGCTGCCAGCATGGAATGGCCAGCATGGAGCGGCCAGCTCGGGAAAGCAGCTTGGCCACATGACCATGTGCTGCTAGGCACGCTGAGAGGTGCAGCCTGTCTACCCTGCACACCAAGAGGCTGCATGCGTGCCCTGCATGCATCCCACACTGGCGTGTGCTGCTCTCACGCCCGCCTCGATGCCCGGCGCAGGCGGTCAGCAACAGCCTGTGGGCGTACGCGAAGCTGGGCTACAACCCCGGGCGCGAGCTGCTGGACTGCACCGCGCGCCGCGCTGGCGGCATGCTGCACCAGTACACCTCGCAGGCGCGTCCTATTGTATGGCAGCATGCTGCGGGCACACACTTCTTTAACCATGAGTGTTTCATGCGTGCATGTGTCAGGCCCTTCTTGGCGCAATGATGGATAACCTAGACTGCGGCCTTGCACTGTGTTATGTGTTGGTTGCACCTGGAGCCCGCAATTGGTATGCCAGGCGAGGCAGAAAATGGCGGTTAATTGTTTTCATTTGCTGCCTAGTGCGAGCCCCGTCCGCTATTAAGTCTGCAAGGGACAGGCCGTGAGGCAGGGCAGTGACCTGCCAGCCTTGCTGACGCGCCGGGCGTTGGCGGGCGCGCAGGAGATTGCCAACAGCCTGTGGGCATTCGCGACGCTGGAGCACCACACCGGCGCGCAGCTGCTGGACGCGGCCGCCGTGCAGATCGCGCGGCGCATTGAGCAGTTCTCACCGCAGGCGCGCGCCCCCGCGCCGCGGCCCCTTTTGAGTCCCCGCAAGCCCGCATCCTAGGGCTTTCTCGCAATTGGGTCCATGCGGAGTGGGTATATACTGCACATGTAGTCATTATGTGATGCTGCTTGCCGCCTCTCATCCTGTTTGTGTTCACAGTGCTGCCCGAAGCTGAACTTGCTGAGTATGCTGTGTGTTCTGCTGCGTGGCCTGAAGGCGGGCAGCAGCAGCGCCAGCAGTCGGCACAACCAGGGAGCACTGCGTGAATTGCGTCACACTGTTTAATAAGTCTGGGGCGCGGGCGAGGGCACGCTGAGAGCGGGCGGCGCCGCGCGCAGGACATCAGCAACGCAATCTGGGGCTTCGCCAAGCTGTACCACCTGCCGCCCAACGACCTGCTGCAGGCAGTCTCGCTGTACCTGCTGCGCCACTGGCACAGATTCAAGCCCCAGGAGCTGGCGAACGTGCTGTGGAGCCTGGCCGTGCTCAAGGCCTGCAACCCGGACGCCTGGTGCGCGCGCCTGGGAGGCCCTGTTATTTCTTTGAAGGGCTTCTGTTGTCACTTTCTCAATGTTTACATATGCTTGGAGAGTGAGAGGGTTTTCTCACTTGAGTGGCGAGTATAGACGTCATGTGGAAGACGCGCCCAGCGCCAACCGCCGCAACCGTCCGGCCACGCCAGGCGCGCGATCCTGGACAAGCTGGCGTCAGTGCCAGTGACGTCCTTCGACGAGGCGGACCTCGCGCAGCTCTACCAGGCGCTCATCCTGCTTGACCACCCCAGTGCGTCCCCCATACCCCGTACTCGCGGGCCAGGCCTGGCAGAGCCTGCTCTGCTCCCGCGCACGTCGCGCCTGGCTCGCTCGCAGGCGCGGCCTTTTACCTGGACATTTATTTCAAATCGATGTGGTCAAGCGCTGTATTTGTGGACTATGTGAAGGCATGGCGGTGGCCTGGACATAACCAGGACGAAGTGGCTTTGGGCTGCGATGTCGAGTGGCGCGGGTGGGGCGCTTGCAGGCGCGCGTACGGCGGACGCGGGCCTGGCGTGGCCGGCGCCGCTGGCGGAGGAGGCGCTGCGCGTGTGGCGCGCGGGCATGCACGCGGGGCGGCCGGGGCAGGTGTGCGGCCGGGGTGGGACGTGGGGCTGTGCGAGTTGTTTGCATATGCAGAGCTTACAGCCCACGTGCACTGGCAGCCGTATCGAGCGCCGACGTTGCGCAGGGCAGGTGCAGCGCTGAGTGCGGCGCAAGCACGAGCCTGCGGCCATGATGCTGACTCCTTACAGCCATGTCTACATGTATTGCAGTCACGCGCATCGGTGCCAGGGCAGTGGCCTGCTCGCTCACGCGGGCGCCACTTTGCGTGCTGCCTGGTGCGGTGCTGGTGGCCGTTGCTCTTCGCCAACTGGGCTCTTGTTGGTTAGGGACGCGTGTTAGCAAGCTGCATGAGCATGCGCCGGCGCCCTGCAAGCTATGAACCTCAGGGGTGCGTATGTGCGGCGCAGATCAGCAAGCTGCACGAGGAGGTGTCGCGCGTGCTGTGGGCCATGGGAGTTTTCCACGTCGACGACGCCATCACGCCCGACGGCCTGTTCTGCGTCGACATTGCGCTGGAGGGCGAGAAGGCATGCCCCCCAAACGCGGCCCCGTCCATTAGCTCTTGGCGGCCGGGCTTGTCCCGCGACGCGACTGCCGTCACCGCTTCCCTGCATCAGGGTTTATGGTGGGATCAAGTCTAGCACGACTCTATCCCGCATTGCCCGCCGTAGCAGCGCCAGCAGCAGCGCGTCCAGCGCTGACCTGTGCGGGACGCGCTCGCTTTGCAACATAGGGACAGGCCCGACAGGGTGCATGCGGTGCTGCAGTGAGCTGAGAGGGGCTGTGTATTCCTGAGGCGGCGCGCTGCTGTAGAGCCGGGGCCTGCGGCCGGGAAGGGAGCTGGGAGGATAGGGCGCGCAGGTGATGATCGAGGCGGATGGCCCGGCACGCTTCAGCAACAACTCGCACCGGCCGCTGGGGCGCACGGTGGCGCGGCGCGCGATGCTGGAGGCGCGCGGCCACGCCGTGCGCAGCATCCCGTTCTACGAGTGGGCCGCGCTGGGCAGCGTGGACCAGCAGAAGACGTACCTGTGGCGCCTGCTTGCGTCCACGCTGCGGCGCGAGGACGCGGCCGCGCTGCAGCGCGGCGCGGCGCTCGTGGGGCAGCTGTCGGGCTAAGCTGGCGCACCTGGGTCCCGCACGGGACGCAGACGGTGGCTGTGCTGCGGTAGGTCTGCGAGTGCAGACATGCACGCCGGCTGGCAGCCGATAGGGGGAGCCTGATGCCGAATGTTTTGCTGTCTCCCACCCGCGTGTGGCTGCATAAGGGCGGGGTTCCTGTGCTTGCTCGGATATTGCAGAGTTCTTGATGAGACAGTTGCGCGCGCAGCCTAGCTGGCGGCGGGCGCATGCTAGAAATGAGTTACCAGCCCTCAAGTGTTGGGGCTGCTACTTTACTGTATGCTTTCCGCTGCAGGTCCGCTCAGGGCGCAGTCAGCGCGAGTCGGCAAGTTGTGTGCAGGGGCTGCGCTAGTGGCCTAGCTCGCTGCAACGGCTGCACATGCTGCGGGTGTTTGGCGGGCCAGGCTTGCCAGTCCTCGCCCCCCGACTTTATTGAGGACTGTGCGGCGTTTACGAGGCAGGTGGACAACTTTGCACCTTTCGCATGTTGCTGGACCGGCGACTTAAAGCTGCGTGTCTGGCGAGGCCGTAGGCCAGGGAGCACCCAGGCCGACCCAGTCAGGGCTCAAACTTGCTCAATTCGCGGCAAGGCGCCCCAAGCATGCTCGCATGTTGTCTGCGCGGCGCTCAAGGTTCTGCATCGGACAGATGCATCAGTAAGTCCGTGATAGGCTGCGGATATGGCCGTTGTAGAAGTCTTTGGCAGCGTGCTGCCTGCTGGAAGCAGAGGTGAAGGCCACGACCTGAAGGCAGTGTTTGCTTTGGGCAGAGGCGTGGGTATACACTGGAAGCGAGCTTGGTGGGGCTGTTGCGGTGGGTTTGCAGCACTCTGCTGCCTTGCCGAAAGCAGGGCAGGGGCGCCAGCACCTGAAGGCAGCGATCTGGCGTGCGTGGCGGCAGACCGCTTTAGTGCTGCATGGGAGCAGCAGCACCGAGGCGCGAGCGGCAGACGCTGCTGCCCTGCTCTACTTTTCTCACTGTCCCGCGGCTGTGTAATGGTCGCCGTGCAGTGCCTGTGAGGCGTCAGTGGTGATGGCATAAAATGGGGGTGTTCAGGATCCGCTGGGCGGTGTGGCGCCCCACTTCCTGGGGCGGGAGCGTGTTTTTCGGCTGCAGCTGTCCCGGCTTTCGGCCTTTCTTTATTGCTGTGTGTCTGATGCGTTGGGCGCATCTGCGGAGACGCAGGGGTGGGCCTCGCGGAGCCGTGGCGCACAACTGGCCGCACGGGCAGCCGCAGCCATCACCTGTCAGCCGCATACCTCACCTTTGTTGCCTTTCGTGAAGTCAGCGACAGCGCATGTGAAGCCCCTCATGCTGCTCCGTGGCCGGCAGCCTCCGCATGGAAGTATGTCCCGGGCCCTTGCCTCATCTTTCTTGCAAGCAAGTCGCGCGGGGTCTACCCGAAGTATGAGTAGCTTAGGCGGGCTCGTGCGCGCACGCGAGGCCGCGCGCACATGCGTGCCTGCCAGCCGCCGGGGCGCGCAGCCGAGCAGAAGAGCGCGACGAGCGCCGTGCTCACGTCGTGCCGCTGTCCTGTTTTTTTAAGACATTTTTCAGCTTTGCCCCCTAACCTGCTGGCAGCGGCTGCTGCAGAGTGTGCTCTCGCATGCGCCGTCCAGTGTCCGTGTAGATGCTCAATGTAGGAGCTTGGTAGTGATGCTGTGTAAGATGATGTGCTTTCCACAATGTCAGCGTCTTCAGTGCAGAAAATAAGCAATGCACGTAGGCCTGAGACAGCCTGAAATAGGCTTGCTATCTAGCCGGCACCCTTTTGCTACATGCCCAGACCCCTGTTTCGTCCGGCAGTGCATCTTGATCCGAGCCCTGTTTCGTCCGGCAGTGCATGACCTCGATCCGAGCACCCGTGAAGGATCAAGTTCATATCAACGTGGTTGACAAACAAAATAGTCTTGTCGTCGACCGGGGTCTCACCAGGTGCCAGAAGCGTTTGAGCAGGGCACCATGTGACAACCACTGCACAACCACTGCCCGCGGGCAGCCCTGCTCTTGATGACACCGCCAAGCCTCGCTGCTGCCCTCACTGTCCAGGGAGGCTGAAGAGCTCCTGCAAGCAAGCATGCAGAGGGCGCTGATAGAGAACATCCAGAGCGCCCAGCTTGCCGACGGGAAGGAGCCCGGCAAGGGCCTCTTCTTCATACGGGTACAGGCACAGTGCTTTGCTGCAAAAAAGCTGCTGCCGCTTGCACTCACGCCAGGGAAGTCAGCCCTGCAGCTCGGTGCGCCAGGAGCATGTGCGGACCACTGCGCCCGCGCTCGTCGACGACCGCGCCGCGCTCGAGCAGCAGACGAAAGCGCTCACGGTGTGCGCCAGCGCCTGTGCAGGCCTGGCAGCCTCCCGCGCCAGAACACAGTGTGCTCAACAACCGCACGCGTGCACCAGCGACAGCTCCCCCGTCTGTCAGAGCACAGGACTGCGTCCAGCGACAGCAGCTGCACGCTCAGCGCAACTGCTGCGCAGCTGAGCCGCTTGGAGGCGGAGACGGCGCTGGAGAGCGCGTTTCAGCTCAAGACGGCGGCGGTCCCGTCGCTCGCCTCCATGGAGCTCAGCCTCCGGGCGGCGCTGGAGGCCGCGGGCGCAGCGCAGGCGCGCGCCGCGCCCGCGAGCGCTGCCGCCGGGCTTCTGCGGCGCCTCCTCGGCCGCGCCTGACAGGCAGGCCTGTCACAGAGGCCCTGGCAGGCGGCCGCGCTCTGCAGCTGTTGGTCGCAGTAGCGGCAGCAGCTGACAGGCAGGCCTGCTGGCCGGTCTGGCTGGCGGGGAACGCAGCCGCTGCGGCCGCTGACGGGCACGCTTGTTGGCCGGTCTGGCATGCGGCTGGGCTCTGCCGCTGGGGAACGCCCCAGCAGCAGGAGCAAACACGCCGGTCCTTTACTTGTTTGCAGGTTTAGCAGTGTGAGGAGCGCCAGCCTTAGCCTGTGGACTTGGACCTGCAGGCAGCCGCTGGCATGCCCTGCCGGCACAGCAGCCGCAGGCAGCGCATGCGAGCGCGCTTGATGCCCAGCTCATGCGATTTCCGGAGGAGCAGATAGCGCGAATTCATAGCCGAAGCACATCATTTCGTATACCAAGCACCTGCCTTGGTATGTATGCACCTTGAACATGTGCCATGTATTTGCAATGTCAACCTGCATGCATGCGGGGTGTCTGTGGCATCCTTTGGCGCACCCAGCACCTTGAAAGGCGCATTGCATGTATGTGTGGCTGTACGAGCGCCAGGTAGAACCAGAGACCCGCGTGCCGAAGTCCTTGCTGGACAGCCAAAGGGGCCGCCGCGTCCGTGGTGTTCAGGGTCAGCAGGGTGAGGGCAGCAGGCGCGTCAAGCGAGCGCTCGCGTGTATTACATGCATATCTGCGCCTGCCTACCGCACGCTACTGCTCTCACAGTCCCTGCGCAGCGAGAGTGCCCGCCGGCCCCAAGGAGCTGCTGCGAAACATCTTGCTTGTTGATCGACACAGCGGGCAACCCCACAGCTCAGTGCCGAGGGGCATGCGGCACATGCTGCGATGCTCATGCACACGCAGACCCGCACCTCCAGCCGCCTGCCAGCACCAGGACGCGTCTCAAGCACCCTAAATCAACCCGCCGAGCATGCCTGGCCGCTGCTTGCTCGGTTGGCTCGCCGCGACCGGCACGCCCTTGGCTTTGGCGCTGAAGAGCACCGACTTGAACTTTGACAGGTCCGAGCCGGTGGGCCGGGCGAAGCCAAAGTTGATGAGCGAGAGCGCCTTCTCCCACTCGCCGTCGCCCTCGGCGCCCACGACCGCGCTCGCCTTCTCCGCGCTGCGGTTCTCCTTGGCGCGCTGGCCCTTGGCCGTGTTGCGCTTCTGCAGCCGCCCGGCGGCGCGCGCGTGAGGGCGCTGCCTCACGCTGGCCGCCCCCACAGCAGGCTGGCGCTGGCACGGCGTTATTGCGCCGTGAGGCGCTCTTGCGCCGTGAGGTGCGCACTGCGCCACAGATTGCACGCCACGCTGCAGCTGAACAGCATGCAAGTTTGGGGTACCGCCGATGCGCACGAGCAACGCAACTGCTTCTCAGGTGCGTATGCACATGTACGCGCGCTCTGCACGCTCCGCGCGCGCCCTGCGGCTGCTGACGGCATGTGGCAGCCCGCCAGCCGCAGCCGCTAGCAACCCCACATTCACCGGCAGCCCGCAACAGGCGCGCCCTGCGCGGGGGTAGCCGGCGGCGCGCCTGGTAGAAGGTCTCCAGGTAGCTGGCGGCCTTCTGCACCAGCGCGTCCTTGCCGGCCGCCTCGTCGGCCTCCTGCTTGGCCAGCCGCTCGCGCACCGCCGAGCGCACCGCGGCGACCTTGGGGTGCTCCTGCCCGCCGCTCGCCTGCATTTGTGGGTTGCTCGCAGTCGATTCAGGGTTTTTTTTGAGAAGGAGGGCGCATGAGGATGGGCGCGGGGGTCAGTGTTTTGCATGTCGGCGGAGAGCAGGTGCATGCTGGGAGTGCAGCCGCACGCCGTGCTTGGATAGCGGCGCACCACCCCACACCATTGGTGCGCATGGCCAGAAGCGCAGCAGCGCGCGTGTGCATGCCGTGCGGGTCCCTGCTTGGCTGCAAGGCTTCAGGCTGTCGTGGCGCCTCTACACTTCAGCCCGCTGCCTGCACGATGCCCTCACATACAGCAACGGGAGCTCCAGTGCTCATCGTTGGAGCCCCCCCTGCAAGCGCACTGTTGGCAGCAACACACCCCGCAATCAGCATGACAGACCGCTCCCAGTCAACAAGTCGCGGGCGCGCCTGATGGCCGCCGCCGCCTGGGTGACCGTTCTCGGCCGGCGCAGCAGAGCCGAAAAGGCCACCGCCGCCGCTGCCGCCGCCGCCGCCGCCGCCGCCGCCGCCGCCGCCGCCGCCGCCGCCGCCGCTGGCATCGCCATTCTCGTCGGCCGCCCCAAACAGCGCGTTGCTGACCGTGGTGCCCACGGTCGCCGCGGCGCCCGCCGGCGCGGCGATGGCGGCCGCGCCTGCGGCGGCCGCATACTCGCCCGCGCGCGTGACGGCCGCCGGCGCAGCCGCCACATACTCGCTCGCGCGTGTCACCGCCGCCGCCGCGCTGCCGAGCAGGGTGGTGGCCTCGGCGCCGTCCTCGGGCGGCTGGCCGCCGCCCGACGCGCCGCCGCTCGCGCCCGGCTGGTAGCGCGCGCCATCGCCCGCCGGCACCTGCCACGACAGCGACCGCTCACTGAACACCAACTGCAGCCCTACTCGCAGCGTCCCTTGCGGGCGTGCTGCAGTACTCGGCTGCGCAGTTCACAGGGGCGCAGCACAAGCTGGGGTGGCAGCGCTGGCGGGCCCCCGCGCAAGCAAACTCCCGCACTGCCCGCCAGGGCTGCCAGTGGCACTGCCGAGCGCGGCCGGCAGGGGCGGGCGCGCCGGGCTGCCCATGGGCCCAGCGCGGGCGGGGCCTGCTGCTGCCCGCCAGGGCTGCAGCCTTTCCGGGCGCGGGCTGGCGCGCAGGGCGCGCGCACCGGGTTCTCGAGCGGCCCGGCGCTCGCGATGGGCACCTCCCAGTAGTGCACGGCCTCCACCAGCTCAAAACTGGGCGCCGCGCCCGCCTCTGCGCTGATGTCTTGCACCTGCGGCGGGTGTCAAGCGTCCTCAGAGACCGGAACTGCGGTGCAGTGGAAAGTGTGGCGTTTCAGGTTCTGCGGTGCAATATAGCGCAGTCCGCGCTTCATACTGTGATCCTGACAAGGTGAGGTCAGACTGCAGAACACTGCAAGCAGAGGGGTACACACGTGGCACATGCTTCAGGCACTTTCAGGCACTCCAGGCAACCTCCAACGACGGCTGTTCTCTGCATGACGACAGAGCCTCTCCATGCGTGCCGGTGAACTGTACGCAGGAAAGCCTTTCCCCTGCTTTCCTGGGCCCCTCCCCTGCAAGCACAGGAGGCCGCGCATGCGCACGACGGCGCACGCGACCGGGCGCGGCCGCGGGGCGGCGGCGCGCCTTGTCCCAGTGGTTGCTGCCCGGGTTTAGGCCGGCCGCGCCAAAGTGCGCGCCGAGCCCGGGGTATGCGCCCATCCAGCAGCTGAAGCGCAGCCCGCGCGAGGCGGCCACCGTCGGCACGGTCGCGCAGTACAGGCCAAACTCCACGTCGGTGCAATTCTTGGCCTGGAACTGCTGCGCCGCCGCCGCCACCTGCCGGGCGCGGGCCACGCCGCTCGCCCGTACTCTACAGCACTCACTGCGTACCACCGCCGGTGCAAGTGACTGTTGAGGAGTGGCGCTGGAGCCACTGTGGGGCAGTCTGACTGTGCTGGAGCTGCCGAATACAGAGTGGCAGCGCCAGCCCACGCAAGGCTTGAGAGCATGGCGGGGGGCCAGCGCACGTGCGCCGCAGCTGGCGGGGCTGCTTGAGGGCTCACCTGGCAGTCGCTGCAGTTGGAGAAGATGGCTGGGCCATCAACAGGGCCTGCCGGCAACATGCAGCCCAGGCGTCAGGGTCGCCGCAGGGTGCCGCCCAGCCCGCCCCGCACACCGGCGCCCCTGCCCCAGCTGCTGCGGGGATCAGCTGACCGTGGCGAACAGGCGGGCGTCCGCACCGATGAAGATCTGGCAGCTTGTGCAGCCAGTGACCTCCACCTCGCTCGTGTAGTCCAGCAGGTAGACGCTGTGGTCCCCACAGCTACATGTCAGCGTGTTCCGCTGACCGGCTTTGGAGTGCTGCGCGCTCAGCGGCACCCTCCATCGGGCAAGGCAGGACCGCTAGGAGCCAGAGGCCGGGCACTTGCGGCGTGGCACGCGCCTGCAGTCCTTCAGGTTCTTCAGGACCACGCTCTCCCTGCGTCCCAAGCGCAGGGCGCAATCAGCTTCCCCATTGTCGCAACCAACAGCAGGACGGTACTGACTGATCGTCCACAGGAGGCAGGGGCGCGCGCGGCGAACCACACCCGTTGAGCTCTCCCGGCTGCTTCGTGAGGGTCTGGCCCTGGAGGTCGCTGAATTCCAGCGGCTCGGCGCTCGTGGACGGGTCCATGGCACGCCCTTGGCCAAGAGCGCAGGGAATGTCAGGCACGCGGCGCGATCAGGGTGCAGCAGCTTGTCCGGCGGTGGAACAGCAGGTCAAGCACTGTGCTTCAGCCCCACGGTGGCAAGCTGCGGACTGCGGACTGAAGGTACCAACAGGAGAAGGGGAGTGGTGAAGCACGGCGCGAAAGCTGGTCCCAGGAATCCTAGGCCCTCTACTCCTGTTTAGGCCTAGGATGCAAAGGGCTTTGCCTTTATTGTGTGCACCAGCAGGGAGCGCAGGGAGCGTCCATCTATTGGCCGGTGCATTACATGCAACCCTCGCTGCATGATGAAACCTGACCTACACCACAGTGGCATGCTTGCTAGGCAGAGGCGCATGCGCGCGCGCACCCCAACCCGTGCGACCCCCCAAAGTTCTGACGCACACGCACTGGTGCACTTGGTGCACCGCGGTAAACTGCCTACTTTCTAGCCACAGCCCTAGTCAATGGCCGCAGCTGGCTGCTGCGCGGGCTCGCCGAGCAGCGTGCGGCAGCGCGCCTAATACAGGTGCGACCCCGCACCCACATCCTCACTCCTAAGGCAGTGCTAATACAATATCATTACACCTTGTGCGCAGAGGCGCGCTGCGGGAGTGAACGCGCATGGAGAGATGCTTGGGCGCGAGCAGAGAGACCCAGAAGTGGCTGTATGGCAGCCAACGACCGCCGTGACAAGACTCGGGCTGTATTAGTGGTCCGACTGGGGTGGCGCGCCACGCTGGCGCTGTGCAGACCCGCAAAGCAACCAGGCGGGGCTCGCGCCCAGGGCTCGCCCGCCCTGCCGGCTCCCTGCAAACCCAGGGACGCCCGAGGAAGCAGGGCGGGGAGGGTGGCGGGGGCGTCACACATCCCGGCCAGGTCGCCAGCCCCGACGCTATGCTAGGGCACCAGCGCCCGCTTCAAAACTTGTCAGGCCTGCTCTGCTCCTGGGAAGCATTTGGGCAAAGCCCGGGGGGGGTGAGCCGCGTGCGCCGCGATCACGCGCACGGCACGGCCCGCCCGCACAACAGCGCCGCGCTGCACCAGCAGCCCAGCCTGGCGCCGGCGCGCGCTGTGCTGCCAGTGCGCGATGCTCCTCTCGGCCTGGGCCGCTCACGCAGCGGCGGCCACGGCGCCGACGTTGACGTACACCACAGGGTAGCCCAGCAGCAGGCTCTCCAGCGGCCACAGCGCGAGCGGCGGCGGCGGCACGGCCGCCGCCGGCCCGCGCTGCTGCGGCGCCGGCTGCGCGGCGCTGGGCGCCGGCGCGCGCCGCCACAGGTGGCGGAACTGGTGGTAGATGGCCAGGATGCCCTCGGCCGGCCGCCGCGGCGGCGGGGCAGGCTGCCCGTGCGCGCCCTGCGCCGGCTCCGCGTCGGCCTGCGCCGGGGCCTGCGGCACAGGCAGCCTTGACAGGTGGCGCAGCGTCTAGCTGCTGGGCAGCAGCCTGCTGTGCTGCGCAACGCGTCCGCCAGGCACGCGCCCCGGTCTGCGGCGCTGCCGCCCGCGCTGAACCCTGCAGCAGGGCTCAAGTGGCGTTACGCTTCCTCTTCACTGATGGCTGTTCAGCAAGGCAGCCCATGCGCGGTGTGCACCGAGCCTGATGTGCTGCTGATCAGGCGAGCACACCCCTGCCGACCCGCCAGACTGGCGCATATATCCAGTCTGGGTGCCCACTGATCGGCAACCTGGCCTGGGAAGCAAGCACAGCAGTCTACAAACTTGTAGCCAACCATCACACCTGATCAGTCGCAAGCACCCAGATCGGAAGTCCTGTTCACAACCTCGTGGCAGCAGGCCGGCCTTCCGCGGGGGGGTGGCGGCACGGGCTGCCCGGCCTGCCCACTTGATCGCCGTGCCACAAGCCCTTGGCTTGGCAGCGGGAAAACTGCAACTCCTGATGCCGGCCTCCTAAAGCTACGATCCGACCCCCGGGCTTGCGCACGCGCCTGCGCGCTGCTGCGCAGCCGCCGACGGTGCCAGCGATCCCGTTTCCTGGCAGTACGGTCCGTCCCGCGTGTTGCGCCTGCGCTCTGCCCCTCGCCCTCGCCCTCGCGGTTGCCCTGGCCCGCCTTTGTCTCATAGCCCTGTGCGGGCTGGCACTGCTCGGCGCGCTCGCCGGTGCAACCCTCTACAGCGCTCGGTGAGTCAGCGCGCTCCCCGCTATACATCTTCTCTCAGGGGGTAGGGCGCGGCGCTTGCAGCCACTACTGCCGCACGGGCGCGCAATCAGGCATGCGCTCAGGAGTGGCGCTGGCAGCTGAGCGAGCAGCAGTCCCCTGCTCCTGCCCTACCTTTCAAAGACTCCATAGTTTTCAATCTAATTTTCAATGTACTTCCAAAGAAAAACACAACACAAGCTTTGTGTATTTCTGCGCCATTCTGAGCGCTAGCGCAAGTAAGTACTTGCAAGAAACTACTTACTGTTGTAGTAGTAGGTTGTAGTGCAACTTGTGCTTGTAAAGCGGCTCATGTGCAGCATGCGTGCAAACTTGAGCCTCACCGCCGCCGCACTCATCCTTCCGTCGTTTGAGGAAGGCAGCGGCAACGGACGCTGCAGCGCTGCTGGGAAGCAGCTCTAGTTCACTCCTTGCGGAAAGGAGAGGGTGTCCAGGCACGCAAGTTGCTTGACTGCCTGTGTTGGCTGCCAAGTGCTCACGTGCTGCCACCTGAAAGTGCAGCAGGATACCACCGCCCACAGCGTTATGGGGGTAACGGGAGGGACGCACTCCATGATGGAGCGGGCGTAGCCATGATGTAGCCACGACTTTGGACACTGCACATACAACGCCAACTTCTCTGCAGGCGCTGACCACGTGGCACCGCCCTGCACATGCAGGCCAACGTCATCGAGCTGCCTGCTCTGCACAGCACCTCCTGCTGCGGAGCGCGGCGCCGGCCACAGGTCGGCGCCCGGGCTCGCTCGTGCTGCAAGCCCACTGCTGTGCGCTGGGCAGCCTGGGAGCTGAGGTGCGCAGGGCCAGGGACGCGCCCAGGCAAACATGCCTGCTGCGGGTATACGTCGTCCTCAGGTGTGAGCAGGCAGCTGGTTGTGCTTGCTCGGCAGGCGCCGGGAGCGCCGTGCCCGCGCGTCGGCACACGCGCACTGACAGCAGGCAATGCCGCCGCCTGCGGGGCGCCTGCACCGGCACAGCGCTGATGCCGACGCCGCGCCGGCGGCCGCCGCACCGGTGCGCCTCTGCTCGCTCTGCTTGCTCGCACTCCCGCTCTGCGCCGCGCGGGCGGGCTCGAGCTCTGTGCGGGTTTGCGCGTTGATCAGGGCGCTCGTCGCGCTCTCGTGGTCAGGACATGCAGGTCGCCCCGCGCACGGCGCAAGCCAGCGCGTGGAGCGCAGGCGCGCATAGTGTCAGTGGGGCCGGCCGGGCCGTGCGTGCGGGGGCCGGTCAGAGTGAGGCGCGGCGGCTCGCAGGGCGATGGGCCGCACGAGCGCTCAAACGGCGGCGCGCACTCTGCGCCGCCGAGCGCCAAGGCGGCCGGCGCGCGGCGCGCGGCGCGGCTCAGGAGCGACAGCTTCAGGGCGGAGGAGGAGTTCCAGGCACGCGGCCCAACCCTAACCGGCGCGGGGGCCCCCGGCAAGCCCCCGAGGGGTTGCATGGGAGCCGCGCCGCCGCAGCCCGGGGCGCAGCAGGCGCAGAGGGATGCGCGCGGCCCCCGAGCCCGCCGAGCAGAGCGCCGGTTGCAGGCGCCGCGCACCGGCGCAGCTCCCTGCAGCACACCGCGGCTGTGGCCCGCGCGGCCGCGCCGGCCGTGTGCTGCACAGGCGCAGCCGGGGCCGCACACCTGGTTCCTGCAGGCGCGCCGCGGGCCGCAGGTGGACGACCTGGGCCTGGACGAGCCGGTCATCCGGCGGCCCTGGTGGCGCCGCCTCTCCGTGTGGCTGCGAGTCGTCCTGCCGGCGGTCGCGAGCGTGATCTTCATCACGGTCGCCATAGCGCTGCTGGTCTTCAAGAATCTGGCGCGTGCGCGCGTCCGTGCATGCGGGCGTGTGCCCAGCTGGGGCGGGAGGCCATGTGCTGGGGCGCAGCTGACTGCAGGCGCGTGACCTCGAGGGGCTTGCGGTTGTGTTTTCGCGCGCTCATGCTGCCAGGGCACGGCCGGGGCTGGTGCAGGGCGCGGCGCGCGGCGCCCGCGCCGACCGCGCCTGCGCCGCGGCGCAGCGCTTCGTCCGCAGCTTCGAGCTGTGGCGCTGGGCGTTCCTGGCGGGCCTGCTGTTCCCGGTCTGGTGGCTCGGCGACCTGCTCACGCACATCCTGGTCCGCAGCGTCGAGGCGCAGTTCCTGACCACGCGCAACGTGCTGTACTTCATGGTGGCCGTCCGCGTGCGCGCCCCCCCCCCCCCCCACAGGCCAGGCTGCGGCTCACGCACTCGATAGATAGAGCCTCAGCGACCTGTTTGGGTGACCAGCGTCAGCATGGCGGGTGCCCGGGAAGCACGGAACCACCAGCGGCAGGTCGTGTAGGATGCATGTCATGCCTGGCCTTGCCGGGCGTGCGCCAGCGGCCACCCGGCTCGTCGGGACCGCGTGCAGGCTTGCGCCTTGCTGGCGGCATGCGCCGCCTGCCGCAGGCGGCCACAGCGACAGACACTCTTCCCGGCACACTCTGGTCAGGCGGGGGCCTGGCAGGCCGCTCGGGGCGCGGCTGCCGCCGGCGGCGTCGGCCCAGGGGCCGGCCATCGTGCGAGCAGAAGACGGGGAAGGGGGGGAAGGGCTGGGTGGTCGCGCGTGTGCCTCTGTGCGCAAGCCCGCGCCTGCCGCCTGCGGAAGCCGACCGTACAGGGTTGCTAACCCTGAACCTTAACCCGCAGAAGCCGCTGGCGTACCTGCTACGCGTGGTGCTAATCTTCCCGGTCGTCGTGCCGCTGTTCGGCCCCCGCGCGCGCGCCGTGGGCGGCACCGCCTGGACCGTCTACGACAACATCGTAAAGGCGCGGGCGACGCGTCCGGCCTGCTGCGCCAGCCGCAGGATGCTGTGCGCGCGGCGTACCCCTCCCCCGTGCTCGGACGTTGTTTGGTAGCGGCACGCGGTCATGCAAGTGGTTTGCATGGGTGGATACGTTTGTGGCATCGACCACTATTGCCAGCCCATAAGTCTCACGGCATGCAGGTGCGCATGCTCAGGGTGATCCAGGCCCGTTAAAAGTACATGGCGGCGCGCCTGAGCTGCGCACCAACAACCGCTGCGCAGCACACCAGCAATTGCCGCTCGGGCCGGGCCTGACGCGCGCGCGCCGCGCGCAGTTCATCGCGTGCCTGCTCCTCTTCACGTTCGCGAACATGCTGGCCCGGCTGCTCGCCAAGGCGCTCGCATCGCACTTCCACAAGGAGGCGCACTTCAACAAGATGCAGGCCGCGATCCGCAAGGCGCGCGCCGGCCCCGCCCCGCCCCGCGCGGCCCAGGCGCATGCGCGCCTCCCATGCCAGCCGCCCGCCGCGCCCTTCTTGCGCTCCCAGGCTCGGCGGCATGACAGCGTTTCAGCGGTCCGCCGGCGAGGGCGTGGGCGCGCGGCTGCCCTGGTGTAGGGCTCTGTTGCACCTCCCCCACACCCCCTGCGCCCTCACCGCACCGTCGCCACGCCGAGCAGGGCCCTGCCGCGCGCGCAGGAGTACTGGCTGCAGGTGCTGGCCACGCCGCGCCCGGGGTCGCTGGTGTCGCCCCTCGACGGGGACGACGATGGTGGCCTCGGCGCGCTCAATGCGCGCTCCATTTACAAGCACATCGTGCGCGCCCGCGCCCGGCCAGGGGCGGTCGGAACGTTGGTGGCAGTCTGTGCAACCGATGGTCCTGACGCCGACACTGCGGGTCATGTGCACTGCGGGTCTCCCCGCGCCGCGCCTGCGGCAGCTTGCCCTGCGCGCGCGCGCCGGCGCCAGGCCAGCCACCCCTGGCCGCGCGGCGCAGGTGGAGCCCATCAGGCAGGCGGCCGCGCAGCCGTTCCTGGTTTCGCGGCCTGTGCGCGCGGGCTCGGCGCCCGAGCCCGACTGCCACCCCTCGCCCTTCGAGGACCCGCCCGGCGAGCTCGCCGCCGCGCCGGGCGCCCGTGCGCGCTCGCGCACCACGCCAGCCGCGCGTCCGGCCGTGGCGCAGATCGGCAAAGCTGACTCCGGCCTCGGCGCCGAGCGTGCCGCGCACAGCCTGCCGCACGAGGCGGGCAGCGCGGGGCGGCCCGCTGGGGCGGTGCACAGCGCGTCTGCGGTGACAGGGACGGCCGATGCAGGGCCGGCCGCGACGCCTGCCGCAGCGGCCGGGCCTGCGCCTGCAGAGCCGGGGAGCGCCGCCGAGGATGCAGCGGCGGCGGCGGATGCTTCGCAGACGCGCAGCGCCAGGCCCTTTGCAGCCGGCGCCGCGCCGGGCGCCGCCGGCGGGCAAGCGGCGGCGGGCGCGCCGCTGGTTGCCGCGGCTGCTCCTGAGGGGACTGGCGCCGCCGGCGAGGGCGGCGGCGCGCCTGCAGCCGCGCCGGGCGCCCCGCCGCGGCCGCCGCAGGGCGCGGGACTGAGGGTGGTGTCGTCCGCAGGCGCGCGCGCCTCGCCCGGCGCGTCGCCCCTGCCTTCGCCGGGCAGGCGCGCGTTGACCATCTCCACCGGAGCTGCGGTAGCGTACCCTGGACCTAAACCCTCGGGGCGGCCGCCGCCGCCGCCCATGTTCCGGGAGGCGTTGCCGCTGCACGGCGCGGGGACGCCCGAATCGGGGGGCGCCACCGGCGCCGCGGCGGCCGCACAGGCCTGCACGCCGAGCACACGGCTGATGGCCGCGTGGGATGCGGCGGCGGGCGCGCCCGCCGCGAGCGGCAACCCTGCGGCCGCGACGCCGGGCAGCTACTCGGATCGCTCGGCGTCGGTCGCCGTGCAGTCCAGCCGCGACTCGCTGCGGCAGCTGCTCACGGGCGCCTATACGCAAAAATTGATAAATCCTGGCGGCGGCGGCGGCGGCGGCGGGGGCGGCGCGGCAATGCAGGCCCAGACGCCAGCTGCGACCGGCAAGGCCGCGGGCCGTGCCAACAGGGGCGCATCGAAGGGCCGGGTAAGAGGGGGCCGGGCGGGCAGCGCCACACGCGACGGGCTCGCGAGCGAGCGCCGCGGGGACTCCACCGCCGCCAGCCAGGTGCAGGGGCTGCCAGCCTGCGCATGCCGGGGCGATGTCGACCAGCGCCTGTTGTTGTGCTGCCTGGGAACGTGTACGTGTGGCGACAGAGCTCTGAGCAGGTGGGCTCCATGACAGCATGTTCTTGACACGCAAAGCACATCTGCTCGACATGCAAAGCACGAGACTGCAGTGCTCGCCTGGCAGGCGGCAGGGACACATAGGCGGCAGGCCATGGCGACGCTGTTGCCAGACCAGGCTGCGGAAAGCAGGCGTCTGCAGGATGCTCCAGCAGCTCCCAGGGCCGGGAGCGCGCCGCGCATTGGGGCTGACCGCGTCGCGGCTGACTCGGCTGCGCGTGCGCAGGGCCGGCCGCCGGAGCTGGAACGCAGCGGCAAGGGCGGCGCGCACCTGGCGGCGCAGCTGCACGCGGTCGAGAAGCACCTGCGGAAGAACCCGATTGCGGGCGTCGGCGCCACCTTTGCGCAGGCGAGGGTTAGGGCAGGGATAGCCTGCCGCGCCGCCCGCCTGCCGCGCACGCCCTCGCGCTGCGCGCGCCCTGGCCGGCGCGGGGGGCGTCCTGCCCGTTGGCTGAGTGCCGACTATCTGATGTGGAGTGCGCTTTGCTTCACGTGCGCTCCATGCGCCCGCGTCCCCAGGCCCGCCGCCGGGTGTCAGGTGCGGCGCCTCCGCTTGCGCGTCCCGGGCAGGTCAGAACAGGTGCACCCAGGTACGCGCGGTCCCTGCACCGGGCGCTACCACACTGCGGGCGGGGCTGCTGCGGCGCAGACGCTGAGCTCAACCGCGGCGACGAAGCGCGCCGCCAGCCAGGCCGGGGAGAAGCAGGCGCGGCGCCTGGCGCTCTACATCTACTGGAACGTCAAGGCGTCCTACGAGCGGCGCGCGCCCATGTTCCCGACCCTGGCCGCCTGCCTTTGTCTGTGTTGGAGCGTGATCGGCAGCAGTGCCCATGCTGCTCCAACCCTAACCCTACCCTACATACCTTACCTACACAACCTCCCCTACCTGCGTAGCACCAGTGTATCTGCCAGGCTGTGCGTGACAGGGTGCAGCTTCAACACGCGGTGACAGGGAAGGCAGTGCGGCGGTTCCGGCTGCGCTCACGCGCGCGCTCGCGCAGGTCCCACATCGTGGTGCGCGACCTGGAGGCGTTCCTGCCGCCGGAGCAGGCGCAGGAGGCGTTCGACATGCTGGACCAGGACGGCGACGGGCAGCTGACGCTGGCGGAGGTCTGCGCGGCCATCACGGCCATCTTCGGCGAGCGGCGCGACCTGGCGGTGCGCGCCGTCGCCGGCGCGCAGCGGAGGCCTGAGCGGCCGGCAGCCGCCGCGCGCGCTGACCCGTGGTGCATGGCAGATCTGAGCTAGGGTCAGGGCGGTGTGCGAGCGCGCGCCCTGGTTGCTCAGCCAGCCTGCCGGGCAGCTGCCTAGAGTCGGTGCGCCCCGGCTAGGATTCACCCTACCCTACCCTGTACCGACAGGCGCGAGCCCGGGCGGCAGGTGCAGCTCAAGGACACCAAGTCGGTGGTCGGCCGGCTCCGGCTGGTGCTGCGGCTGCTGCTGCACCTGCTGGCCACCTTCTTCTACCTGGTCATCTTCGAGGCGCGGCCCCGGCTGCTGCGCCGGGGCAACATGACAGGGTAGGGTAGGGTAGGGTCAGGGTAGGCCAGGGCCGGCGCCGCCGTCGGACACAATCGCGCTCGCGCGCAGTCCCTCGCATGGCCGGGGTCCGCCGCCAAGCTGGTTCAGCAGGCTAAGACATGCGGCAGCTTCTATGCAGACTCGTGCACCTGGCTGTGAGCACACTGCCACCGTGTCATATCAGAGTCGCTTGGACGGCCTGTGGATGCCTGCAGCGCTGCAATTGTGCTCGAGCGTTGCCCGACGCCGGGGGGGGTGGGGAGCGAGGCGCTCAGACCGAGTCGGCTGCCGGCAGGTCGACATCCAGAAGCTCTGGGTCTTCATCTCCTCCCTCATCCTGGGCTCGGCGTTCGTGTTCGGGAACTCGCTGAAGCAGCTGTACGAGTCTGTCTTCTTCCTCTTCATGGTGCACCCCTTTGACGTGGGTGCGCCCTGGCCGCCAGGCCCGGCCTCACTGACGGGGCACTTGCGGCAGAGCAGCGGCTCGTGGCGCTAAGGACGCGAGGCACCGAGCACCAGCCTCCGCTGCTGTGGACGGCCGGCTTGGGGCACCGGCGCAGGCGCGCTGCGGCCCGCTGAGCGGGCTTCGAAGCCGTCTGTGTGCCACGCGGCGCAGGCGACTGCCTGCTCATCGAGGGCCCCGCCGGCGCTCCCGGCACCGGAGTGTTCACCGTGCGCCCCGCCACCGGGCGCGTGCTCGCGCGTGCGCCTGCGCCTCCCGCGCCTCCGCTCTGCCCAGCCCTCGCCAGGCCCCATGCTGGTCGGCGCACGCCCGCCCGCCCGGCCTCTGCCAAGCCGCCGCGCCATGCGCCCTGCGGGGGTTGGAGCGCGCCGCATTCCGTACTCGCATGCGCCGCGCTGCGCAGACGCGCCCCGGCCCTGTGAGCTGCCCGCGGCCTGCAGGTGCATGGGCACGCTGCGGCGTACCCTACCCTAACCCAATGCTCCTCGCACGTGGCGGCCCTGCGCGCGCAGGTGGAGGAGATCAGCCTGTCCACCACGGTGATGCTGCGCAGCGACGGCGCGCGCCACTGGTGCGCCCGCCGCGGTAGCCCCCGGTGCCCGCAGCCGCAGCGCGGGCGCTGGTTGCCTGCTTGCATGCCGCGCTTCAATGCCCCGCGCTCTGGCGGCGGTGCGACGGCTCGCTGTCTAGGTGTGGGAGTCTGGATGTCAGAGCTCATGTCGGGACGGCCCTCTGAAGTGCGTGCAGTGTGACCTGCACGTGCGCAAGCACTGCATGCGCATGCAGGGAATGTGTGTTGCGTGCGCTGTTGTACGTCACACAGCACCCAGTGTGGCAGGCCCCAGGTTGAAGTCGACGCGGTTCACACCGACGCGCGCCATGGCAGGTACCCCAACCCGAAGCTCGTGCTGCTGCCCATCCTCAACCTCACGCGCTCGGACCCGCTCTTCTGCAGCGTCAGGGTGCGGCTGGCCTGATGCTGTCCCGCGCGCGCCTGTGGCGCGCTGAGGCGGAGTGCGCTGTGGCCGCCGCGAGCGGCGCGCTCGAGCGCAGCCGGCCGCCGAGCCTGCTGCTTTTCACGTCGCACTACGTCATTCTTTTGTGACTGCCCTAAACCTAACCCTTGTGCAGGTCATGGTGGACCTGACGCTGCCGGCGGCGGTGGTGGAGGACGTGGCGGCGGCCGTCGACGCCTGCCTGGCGGCGCAGCCGGGCGAGTTCTCCGGCGCGAGCATCGTGGCGTTCGACGAGCGCGGCGGCGCGGCCGACTTCAACAAGGCCACGCTGCGCATCTCCTTCTCGCTCACGCATGCTGGTGCGCACCTCGAGCTCATGCAACCGCACGTTTCGTGATGCGGTTGCATGAGGTGTGCAGATGGGGGCTGCGGTGTCTGCGAACGACTAGATGCCGCAGGCTCGAGGTTGCAGGGGCACAGATGGGGCAGTGCAGCCGCTTTCTGCAGCATGGTAAATGCAAAGAGGACTGCGCACGTGCCAGCTGGGCACGTCGCGCAGCCCACCGCATGAGCTGCATTCCCTGACACGTGAATCAGGCATCCTGCCGCGATGCAGGCATAGACACGCGGCGCACGGCAGCCGCGCGCTCTGCAGTCATGCGCGCGGTAGCGGATGCGCTGGGCACCGCGGGCGTGTTCTACGCCCTGCCGCCGTATGCACCCTACCCTGTGGACTCGCCTCCGCCTACCGTACCCTAGCCCGGGCGTGCACACCCCTGTGCCCCTGGATGCGCCCTCCCCTGCCTCCCTTGCCTTGTGCGTTGCAGCCCCCAACCGCTCGGCAGAGGGCTCATGCCAATGGCGAGGTATTTGTTGAGCGTCGCAAATTGGATGCGTGCTCTCCCTGCTTGCACCAAGTTCTGGGTCTGAGGCTCGAGCACGTGACGGCTGACTGGCCTTTGCAGCTACTGTGCCTTTCCGGGGTTGCTGTCGTTTTTTGTTGTACTCCTTTCAAGAAGGCCCTGCAAGCACCATAGGTAGTAGAACAGTTAGCAGCGGATGTCTGGGATACACTTCATGCTGTCTTCGTGTCCAACATTTTTCTTGGAACCTGTTTATAGCAGTGCAGACTTCAGTCCTTCATGCACATAGCGTGCAGGATATTCGCATATTCGCGGTTCTGGGAAGTCCAGCGTAGCGCAAACTACTGCCTCCTGTACCGCCATTGGATGAATGAAGCAGCGTTATTTCCAGCAGTGCTGTGCGTCTATGTCCAGCTCCGGGAACGTGAGGATGGTGAAGGCATCGCAGCCACTGCTCAAAGCAGGGCTGCTCTGGCTGCCAGCCCCGCTCCCGTACTGGCACCTCTGTGCAAAAGCTGCGCAGGCTGTGCCTTTGCAGGTACCCTGCTGCTTCACTCCCGTAACCCCTCAGGGCTTGTGGCACTGGAGCCCCTGCTGACTTTTTCACACTTTCCTGGAGACGAAACAGCCTTGCAGCCTTGATCCTAAAGCCTGCTGGTGGGACACGGCTGCTTGGACACGCTTCCGTGACATGGCTGCAGTGGCTGGCAGCATGGACTCGCGCCGCCGCTCGCTGGACAGGTGAGCCCCGGCGCTGAAGCTGCTGTGTGTGCTCTGTGACTCTCAGTGCCAGGTCTGTGGGCTGCTGGCGTGTTGTGGTGCCCATTGCGGGTTCCGGGGGCGACATCTTGTTATGTTGCCGTTGTTGTCTGTCCGCAGCACTGGCTGCTGGCCACCGCTGAAGTGGCACAGCAAGGCCTTCGTGCACCAAGTGCTGCACGCCAGGCACCCCGCACGGCGGTGCGGCCCGCCGTGGTGGCAATCCCGCGGCATGGGCGTCACACCGTCAGGGCACTCACTGGACGTGCCCCCCCGGCGCAGGTGCGCGGACGGGTGGAAGACGGTCAACATCGAGCGCCTCCGCATCGACGGGTGCGCACGCCCCACGCCGCTCTCGCTGCTTGTGGCATCATTCCGGCCGGCACTCGTCAGGAACGGCATGCTTGCAGAGGTCAGGTTGCAGCAGAGCGTCACAGGCTAGTGCTTGCAGGGGTGGTAAGGCGCTGAGGCTGCAGGACTGACCCAGCTGTGCAGCCAGATGTTTTCTGAACCCGTGTGCATTCAATGCGCAGGGGCAAGGCTGTAAAGTACCTCTACTGCTTTGAGGCGCACGACGACGGCCAGGTGCTGCTGCTTGCCCTGTCACGACCTTGTTGCCTGGGCGCAGTGCATTTTTTCCTCTGCTGATAGCAATGTCTGTCAGACGCACAAGCCCAGGCTTTGCGCAACCAGCGCTGCATGGGTGCTGCACCTGAGACCTCGCTGAAGACATCAGGCTGCGCGTCGAGTCAAAGTGGCTCAGCAGCGTGCGTGCGGGATTGCAGGGCCTCAGCTGGCGCGAGGTCCCTGCGCCTGCCCCGCAGCCGGGCCGGCCGCCGCTGCTGGACGCGGCGGCGCTGATTCGGTACTCGTACATCAAGTCCATGGAGGTGCGGCCACCATGCTCATATGTTCAGAGAGGCTGCAGGCGTATGTCTCTGGCATGTGCTTGAGTGGCAAGCGCTGTTGCACGCAAGGCTGCGGTGCCTCCCAGTGTTGGTAGAGCGCTGCCGGCAAAGTGCGCAGCAACATGCACAAGCCACCCTGTGCATGCTCAAGACATGGCACTGACACCCTGCGGCGTTTGATGCAGGCGCCGCGCGGCCCCGCGGCCGTCGCTGCTGACCTTGCCGCGGCTCCCACCGCCGTGACGCCGGATGCAGCACCCGCGGCCGCGCCTGCCAGCGACCCTGCGGCGGACGTGGCCCAGGTCAAGAGCGCACCTGTCGGCCGCCCGCCGCTGCCGCCCGTAGCCGCGCCCAAGGACATCAAGGCCAACGCCTTCCCCATCTGGGCGGTCGCCCCCGCGGCGCGCCTCCTCAAGGCGGCGCTGTCCGCGCCTGCGGCCGCCGCAGACGGCCGCTGCAGCAGCCCCGCCGCACCCGCCGGCGGTGCGTCGACGAGCGCGGCGCGCGACGCCACGTCGCCAGCCACGATAAGCCTGGCGGCAGGCGCGGCGCCGCCGCCTGCGCCTGCGGCCGCCGCAGACGGCTGCAGCAGCCGCCCCGCCGCAACCACCGGCAATGCAGCGACGAGCGCGGCGCGCGACACCGCGTCGCCGGCCACGCCAAGCCTGGCGGCGGACGCGCCGATGCCGCCCGCGCCTGCGACCGACGCGGGCTGCAGCAGCGGCGGGAGCGGCTTCGCGCCGCACGTGCGCAAGAAGCTGCAGCAGCTGCTGCAGGCGGCGCCGCAGGCGGCGGCCACAGCTGCTCCGGGCGCGCGCCCGGAGACGGCCGTGGCTGCGCCGGGCTCCGGCACTGGCGCGGCGGCGGAGGTGCACCGCAGCAAGCTGCGGGCGGAGGCGCCGCCGTTTGTGCCGCGGGCTGCGCTTGCCAAGCCCAGCGGCGGTCTGCGCGCTAGCGCCCCTGTATTTCTTCCGCAAACCAGCACGGTGCCCGCGGCGCTGTCCGACGGCAAGCTGTGCCCGGCCGCACCCACGTGCTAGCCGCGTGGCGCACGCAAGGGCGGCGCGCAGCTGCATCGTTGGACCAAGCGCGCCGTCAGTGCGGTGAACGGGAGCCAGGTTGGGAGGGAGAGGGCTGCAAGATGCTGCAGCACCTTCTGTGCACTACAGCAGAGAGTAAGCGCCTGCCCGGGGTGTGGTGGGTATGCCAGGGCCAGGGTGGTTGTCCACATGCGGAGAGCTTTAATCACAGTTTGTGGACATCACATCAGTTTCCGAGTGTCCTCACACCTTGGGCACTCCATGTGCATGGGTTGGGCGCATGTGTTCTGGGCTGAGTGTGGCCAGTAAGATGTATACTAGGCTGTGGTGCTGACAAGCTCTGGAGGCTCAAGTGTAAACACGGTGACTTCCTGACAAGCGCGAGTGTGCATGGCCTTTTAGAGACAGCCTCAACATTCTTACTGCACGGCACTGAATACTCGCACACGGGCTCATTACACAGGCACAAATTGCATGTGACAGAGCATGCGGCGCTTAGTCTTTAATCTTGACTCCCATCAAGCAGAAGCAGTGACATAAGAACCAACATGGCATGCTCATGGCCCCTTCGCGCATACAAACGCACGCACGACTATAAGTTCCTGTAACGTACACCGCATTCAAGCTGTCAGATTACTCTCCAGTTCCAGCATATTAGGAGTCCTGACTCAGGACGCATGGGGTGAAGGTGTAATAACCAGATTCCATGCTTTGTAAAAGGGCTGCACGTGCAGGGAGCATGGCCGCGCGTGCCGGTGTGTGCCGGTGTGTTCATTGTCATATTTGGTGCCCGGCATCAAGCACAGGTGAGCCCACTGTGTTGCTGCTAGCACATACTGCCGGTACTGCCGCCAGCGCACCCCTACTGTGACAGGGAGCACACAAGCGACGTGCAACATTTGCTCGAGTGAAAGCCAGCGCGTCTTGTTGCTGAAGGTTGTGTACGCAACCTGCTCTGGTACTGCCCCTGCTGGCCAGGGCTTGCTTTGAGCGTGCCTACTCTTGAAGCCCCACCGTGCTGCTACAGCTTCGGCCTGCTGCAAGCACTGCATTGACTGCCAGCTGCTGTCCCTGGTGGTGTACTATCGTCTCTGTGCACCCGACGCTGATTCCTTGCTCAGGCATTTCTAACACGCTGAGGTAAAACGCTAATGCTCGTGCTGGTGTCTCAGGACTCGGGCGCCCCTGAAGCTGTACTGCTGCCATAGCCATGGCGCCAGGCATCCTTGAGCAGTCGCTGCCAGATTTGAGCCCGCAGGTGGTTGACCCAACATCCCGCTCCAACCGCCTTGCTCATCATTGCTGCCAGCATGCTGACAGCCAGCGGCGTGCAGGCCCTCGTCGCCGCGCACTATCGGGAGGCAACTGAGGCCCGCAAGTGCCTACCTCCGCCGAATGACGCTGCTGTGCGGTGCGCTGGGGCATTCGCTCCAGGCGAATGACCTTGCCACGTCAAGTGCCTTGGAGACTTCTTACTTGCGCAGGACATAAGAACAGATAACAGAAGAACGTGTGGTGGACTCGTGTATGTCCTGCGCAGCCTGGTGGCCCCAGCATCGTCCGGCAAACCAGCCACCAACGTGAGGCGCGCGCAGGCACTCGGGCCCGCAGGGCGCCGTGGAGCCGTTCACGATCATTGACGACCCGTGCGCCTGGCGCGCGGCGGACTGGGCGGGCCGCGAGGCAGAGTGGGCGCTGGAGCTGACGCCGGCCGAGCTGGCTGACCTGGATGCTGCCGTCCGGGCTGTGGAGGCAGACCCGAGGCTGCGCCTGGAGGTGCGGCACCTCGGACGACCCTCTGCAAGGTGTCAAAGCGCAGGGTGCTCATGGCATACACGGGTACCACCCTGCTCTGTCGACTCAATTGAAGCAGAACAGGCAGCATGTGTGCGTCCGTAGATGCGCACAGAGTGACCTTGGCATCGATTGAAACCTAGCCATGAATGCTTGTGATCGTGCGAGTACCCGGCTGCATTGTGGACATGCGTGCGTGCTGGCTGCCTGGCCTATAGGAAAGCGCTGGGCCTACGATTCCCTAAATTCCATACATGTGCCCGCCATGCTTTGCGCGCATGACTGCACCGTGCAAGCCTTGTTGGCGGACACCGATGGCGCTGCAGCGCGGCCCGCGCGCAACGCCAAGGGCGCGCGCCGCCGCAGGGCAAGTGCCTGCACATGCATAGGGTTAGGGCGACGTCGCGGGTGGGCGCCGCCGCAGGGCAACTACCTGCACATTCAGGACGTGGTGCCCAGCCGCGCGGACTTCCCGCTGCCGGTGCTGGGCGCCAAGCTGGACGCCATGCTGGACGCGGTGGTCGCCGGCCGCGGGTTTGCCATCCTGAGGTGCCCGCCCCTGCCCGCCTCCCGCGTGAAAAGGCGGGCAAAGGCGGGAACAAGGCGCCGTTGCGCCAGACAGACTGCCGGGACCTGTGCTTGCACGGCGCAACGCTGCCGACGCATGCCGTGTTGTGCTGGCTGTCTCGCTGCACAGCATGCTGGCAGGGAGCGCACAGCAGAAGGCGCAGGGTCGTCGAGCCCAGCCGCACGCTGTGGCGCAGGGGCCTGCCGGTGGAGCGGTACACGCGCGCGCAGATCCTCATCGCGTACTGGGGCATCAGCCTGTACTGGGGTGCGCGCGACCCCGACCCGGGCGCCCAGCGCGCTCGCCGCCCACATTCCGCTGCCTTCCGTTCAAGCCAGGCTGGCCGCCCCCAGGCCGGGGCCACCGGTGTGTATGTCGAGTGAGCACTCTGGGCATGCTCGGTGCCCCGCGTTGCGGGCGCCGCCCGTGTAGCTGACCCGGTGCCGGCGCCGCGCGCAGGCGACGTGAAGAGCCAGAACGCCAAGGGCCACATCGTGGGGCACGTCAAGTGCGCCCCCGGCCCTGCCCGGCCGGGCGCGCCCTGCCGCGGCCACGCGCCCCCACGCGGCAACGAGTGCGGCGCCCGCCGGTCAGTCAGACGCGCTCCCGACGCCGAGCACGACGGTGCCTGGTCCAACCCTATCCTACCCTGCCCCAACCTATTTAAACGCATGCGAGGCGGCGGCGCGCGCGCGATCAGGAACATCGGCCACAGCATCGCGAGCTCGGACACGCGCGTGTACGCCACGCAGCTGGCGCAGCCGATGCACACCGACAGCGCCGACGTGGTCGGCCTGCTCTGCCTGCGGTCCGGGCGCGAGGGCGGCCTCTCCTCATGGGCGTCTTCGGTGTCAGTGCACAACGAGCTGCTGCGCCGCGGCCGCCGGGTGCGCCGCCCGCGGCGGCCGGCGCCTGTAGGCACGCCATGGGCGCGCCTGGCTCTCGCCTGCCTAGCGGTGCAGGCTCGCCTCCGTCACGTGCTTCGCTCTGTTCACTATCTGCTTTCACATAGGCGTCGGCACGGTTGGACGCCCGGCCCTCGTCCCTCGCAGCCTGGATTTTTGGGGAGGGCTGGCGGCCTGCGGGCTCAGGCGCGCGCGGGCGCGCAGGACCTGGTGGAGTCCCTGGCGGCCGACCAATGGTATGTCGACCGCAAGGTGCCGCCGCGCCCCCGGCCCGCCCGCCCGCGCCCGGCAAGGCCTGGCGCGTGCCGCTCAGGGATCTGCCTCCCGGGCACACGGCCTGCGCCGAAACAGGCAACAGGTCCGCCGCGAGGCACTGGGGGTTCCTGCTGATGAGGCCACGCGTGCGTCACACACAGAGTTGGCCTGCAGCCCTTCCAGTGCAGCGTCCTGAGGCGCGGCCGGGCCGCGGGGCCGCAGGGCGAGGTGCCGCCGGGGGCGAAGCCCTTCTTCAAGCTGCCCATCTTCTACTACCACCACGCGCGCCACCGCGCCCTGCGGCAAAAAAAACTGGATAAATGATGGATAGCTGAAGCGATCAGCTTGATGAAGGGGATGTGGGAAGGGGATGGGGGAAGGGGATGAATCCAAAAAAAAAGGCAACTAGAGCAACCATTTTGCGTGCCATTCCCCTGCTGCGCGCGGACGAGAACCCTAGCTGCATGCACAGAGAAGTGCCATGTTCCTTACCTTCCATGCCAAGGCAGGCGCCGGCCGGCATTACAAGCAGTGGCAAGCTCGCCCAGCGCCTCCAAGCCGCCCCTGGCTTTTGTCCGCTACCTGCAGGATTGCATCGCGAGCGTGCATGCGCGCTCGCTGCCGTCTGGTGCGCAGGGCGCGCTGTCGGTTGCGCAGAGAACCAGTTTCTAATGCATCGCGGACGCGCGCGCACTCGCTACCGCCCGGCATGCAGGGCGCGCTGTCGGCCGCGCAGAAGAGCCGTCTGTGCACATGCATAGCAAGCACGCATGCGCGCAGGGCGTGCTGTCGGTCGCGCTCAAGAGCACGTACTACGACCTGGCGCAGCGCCATGCGGAGGTGCCGCGCCTGAGCGCGCTGCAGCGCGAGTCGCTCGCAGCGGTCGGCGCCCTCGCGCTGGGCGACGGCCTGCGGCTCGACTTTGCGCTGCAGCCCGGCGACCTGCAGCTGCTCAGCAACCGCACGATGCTGCACACGCGCTCCGCGTTCACCGACGCCCAGGTGCCCGCGCGGCGCCGGGCGCGGGGCGGGGCATCAGGGTCATGGTTTCCAAGGGGTGCCGCGTGGCGGGGGTGCTGCCGCCGGCGCGCGCATGCGGACCTGCATGCCGCTCTGGCCCCGCGCCCCCCCGCGCCGCCCCTTGCCTTCATGGGCGGCTCATACCAACTGGGGGCTTGCAGCAATTGATGCTGCGGGCGCTGAGGCGGCTGCCGCGGCTCGCCAGCGGCCGCCTGCACGAGCGCTCAGTTGTCTCGTGACGAGGCGCTCCTGCATGGGTGCGCGCAGCGCCCGCCCGGCCCTGCACCGCCTGCGACGCCGCGGCGCGCGCGCGCGCGCAGGCGCTGGGCGAGCGGCGGCACCTGCTGCGCCTGTGGGTCACGCCGCGGCCGGCGCGCCTGCCGCCCGCCGCGCGCGCCGCCTTCCAGCACTCCGTCCTGGCGTCGCAGGACACGGGCATCAGCGTGGACAACAACGTGCTCACGGTGCCGCTGGAGGCCGAGTAGCGCCCGCGGCGCGAGGATAAATCATGCGCGTGGGATGGTATGTGTGTGCATGCTGTGTATGAGCCGGAGCAGCCAGCCGGCCTGCGCTGGCTGAGCGTGCAGCGCCTTTGTCATGTGTGAGGCCCTTAACAGCCCAGGTTCTCCTGCCTGCCCTGCGGCAGCTTCGAGGCATGTGCTCATTAGCCAGAGTCTGTCGCTTGCATATGTCAGAGCGTTGTGTTGAGCCTGGCCGTCCGAGTGTGCACTTTTGCAGGGTACCTGTGACACGAGAGACGTAGCCAGCTTGCCCTGCCCGCTCAGCGGGAGCAGCGTAGCATGAGGTGCTGCTAGACCAAGCAGCACCGCAGCTTGCAGTAAATAAGAGGCGGACCTGTTGCTTGGTGCTGGCGAGTGTAAAGGTTTCTGGGTTGCAGACGTGCATGATGGTGGAGATAGACATGTGTAACTCTATGCTTTGACGTCTTTGATGCCTCTTCTGTGTGCCAAAAGTTTGATTGCAGCAATGGCCCGGCATGCACTTGGCCTCCACAAGCGGACGCAGGTCGTGATACACACTGATACACGTCCGTGATACTTCTGATACACAAGCGCCCAACAAAGCGTGCACACAAGCAAAATAGACTTGAGCCGACAAACAAAGCAGACTGCATGAAGCCAAAGAGATCAAATACAGCAACACAACACACCGGGGAAGCGCAAACAACTCACGGGGCGCTCAGTCAGAGTCGCTGTCGTCGTTCTGGTCCGGCAGGCCCCAAAGCTCGCGCACGGTGCGCGCGCCGCCCGCGCCGCCGCTGCCCGCAGCCCGGCCGGCTCCCTGCAGCGCAGCAGCAACCCGGGCATCCACCCCTGCCCGCCCGCCCTCCCCGCCGCCGCCGCGCCGCGCTGCGCCCCGCGCGCCGGCGCCGCCCGCCGCTGCCGCCGCCGTGCGCCAGCCGGCCAGCACGGTGGCCGCGCACGCGGCGTGCCCCGCGGGCAGCGCCAGCAGCCGCCGCAGCAGGCCGCGCTCGGGCGGCAGGCCGGCCAGCAGCGCGGCCGCGCCCAGCGCCGCCTCCGCATCCTCGGGGCCGGGCGGCGCGGCCCCCGCCGCGGGGCCGCCGCCCGGCGCCTGCGCGCCGGCCAGGTGCGCGAGCAGCCCCGCGGCGGCCGCGGTCGCAAACGCGCGCCCGCCCGCGCACGCCTCAGCCGCAAACACGGTCCACAGGCCGCGCCGCGCGCCAGCGTCCCAGCCTGCCACCGCGGCCGCCAGCGCGCGCGCGGCGGCCGCCACAGCCGCGCCGTCCGGCGCCGCGCCCGGCGCGTCCGGCGACGGCGACGGCCACGGCGG
>JAABUU010001155.1_pt1 | contig 47171 bp, 56 predicted proteins | sample 5559301 | NCBI WGS metagenome assembly JAABUU01 (sample SAMN10711884, study PRJNA513360) | rock metagenome | isolation source: Antarctica rocks | place: Antarctica: Victoria Land, Richard Nunatak white | reverse complement strand
GTTGGGGGGGTTGGGAAAGGGAGGTGTTGTTTAGCTTGGAGGATAAGAGGGGTGCGGTCGAGGTTGGGGGGGTTTTTGCTCGATGGGAGGGAGGTGGCTGCTTTGAAGGTTGGGGGGGTTGAGATGGTGGTGGTGGGGGGAGGATGTGGTTTGGTAGATTGAGAGAGGTGGTAGATAAACACCGTCTTTTTTTCTTCTTTTTTTCTTTTTTTATTATACAGACGCGTCGATGGGGATTGTCAAGGTAGGGAAGTCATCGGTACTTCGTACTGCTCAAGAGGGAGGTTGGACGTTTGAGTGAGTAATGGCCAGGCTAGTCTTGTAAGGAGGGATTATCCCAAGCGCTTTTTGGTTGGAAAACCTGCTCAGCTTGTTCAAGGAAAATGCGATGCCAGGGGGTGTGTGAGATAGCGGAGGAAGGCAGGTGAAAGAGGGGCATAGCATGACAGGTTCATTATTACTATGGAAAGCGGTCTAACTAAATGAGCTACGCAGTGGACTGCGAGAACGGCTGGTTTGGGCGTTTGATCGTGGTTTTGGTGGACATGACCAAGCTATGTACAGTAGATGCCTTACGCACGCCCCAATCTCCTGCATCAACCCCCACCACGACCTCCCATCCTCAAACCCCCCTGATCTATGTGTATCAACTCCATCCATATCCTTAATTCGGATCGTTGACAACGTAGGTCCTGGGAACACGGAGATGGCGGTGAATCCCCCGATTCTCTTCGCGCGAGCCTTTTTTTTTTGAGCTTCTGGGTGCTGTCAATGTTTTGTTGATGTACCAAACTCCACTATGATATCGTGATTTTACTGGTTTCGGTTTCCTTTTTTTTTTGACGAATGTTGGTGGGACTGCGAGATGAGAAGGTTTGGCCTTGGGGATGGTTGTGAAGTTTCTTTGGTTCATGTCGTGACTGACGCGCATGTGAGTAAGGCTTGGTGGCGGTTGACGCTGCGTGATGGTCGAGAATCGGTGGAAGGTATCTTGAGCTGCAGTGCTAACGAGGACTCTGAATATACTGTAGTCTTCGACGTAATGTCGTCGGGGTTTAGACAACGCTCCGATGACGATGAGTTCTTTTCTCTCGCTCCATCTTTTGCACACAACTGTAAAAATGAGATTTGAAGACGGTTGATACTATTGTTCGGCTTGTCCCATATCACAGAAGATCGACCAGGTATGTACGTTTCTCAACTAGAGGATGAGGATCTCTGATGTGCGCAAAATCATCTTTTGATATTAGGTTCTGAGCCTGTAGGTTATCCTGCTTTATCACATCCACGATGAGTCTTTACTTTGATGGTGGAGATGGTCATTCAAGTATTCGTTGTAAAGGGTGGTCGAGAAGACCCATTCCAAGGGTCTCTTAGCTAGTGGATTGGTCTGCTAATCCGGGTTCCTGACTCCGATCCTCGTAAGCCCTTTCATCCTTTTCTTCCTCTTTTCGATTGACAGGTCTCGAGGCTCTACAAGTCTTTCTTTTCTTAAGACTCGCATACAGCTATCTGCGTTGATTCAGGGGACAACGCTGCTGGCAGAAGAACGATTTGGTTCGCTTCTGGCCAGCTTTCGAGAAACATTGAAGCGTTCGATTTCGTGTCGCCTCTTCTGTCACGGTTGAGTCAGGGGTGTGTTTATTCTGTATGGGGGTGTGGGTGTTGCTGAGAATTTCAGTCGGTGAAGACGAGGAATTTGGATCTATGTTGCCCGAGTCCTTGGGCCGCTCTTCTTCGGTGAGCATGGGTTTTGGGAGCGCAACATGGATTTCGCATTTCCAGAGAAGTCTCTTCACGGCTGCTCGGCCCATGGGCTCGAGATCGTAACTCTTCTGCCTTTAAAGACGCTTTGCTAACCCCACACCTTCCTGGGTTGAGTGTGAACATGCACATCCCCACCTTCTCATGTTGTTTACAACCCTTCGTCCCCCTACTGAAAACCCTTCGAGCTCAGCAACTTTCTGCGAAGCCATTCCAATTCTTCGGCTACGCCGGCCCATACATGTCGCTGCTGGGCTGGTGCTCATCGAATTTCAGAACCCAGAGGTTTAGCTCTGTACACGTTTTGATTCACTGCTGTCATCTGATACATTGAGAGCCGAGTGATTGCAAGCATCTTCAAGTTGACCCCTGAAAGTCCAGGATTCACTGTGCCTATCATGTTTTTCGTTGTGATAGTACCTGGGTGGAGGTCTTGCAGCTTTAGCGATCTTGTTGATATAGGACCATAATCGATAAAAGATCCGGCACAAGGCTCTGGCAAGTCCTGACTTGCAAGTTCTTGAGTTCGGACCCCCCAGGATCTTCGGAAGAAGGCGGTGGCGATAGCTGATCGCTTTTCGGATGTCTAATAGGAATGCACCGAGTGCAGAAAGTACAGAGATTGGCTAGCCAGCATTTGGCCCATTTCTATTATGAAACAATGGCTCACGCAATGGTATACATACTATGTGAGATTGTTGAGGGTCGGCTCTCCATGTTACGAAGGATGTAAGGCAGACATCAGATTGTACTTCGAAGGTATGAAATCCGCTCTTCATGTTGCGATGAATGTGAGATAGATATCATATTGTCGAGCGGACTACGTTCCCTCTGTTGACGACAGTGCGAGGTGACCTTGATTGTCATCATGAACGAGGTCGGCCACAGAGACAACGTTCTGGGCTCGAATCTGCTAAGGCCTTAACATGGTCCTTTCAGTTGATAAGGTTAAGATCTGAGTTGCCGCGCTTTCTTTCGGATACCTCGGTCGACTCTCCACAAGTTGCGGAGAACATGAGGTAGGCATCAGATTGTCGAGGGTAGAGTTTTCATGCTGGGAATGATGTGAGGTAGACATCAGACTGTCGTTCTAAGATGCAATCATCGTATTGCGCAGAACGTAAGGTAGACATTAGATTGCCATTTGAAGGTACAAATCTCGCAAGCAGGGGGTGGGGCCTGGGGTTTCAGCATAGAATCCGGTATGCATGCCCAGGTCTCAGCTATTCAGTCGCGCTTTAGGCATATAATCCCTTTATCGAGGTGCTCCTTTCGAAGTATCGTAGAAAGTGAAAATGATTACCACTTTTCGTCTTCTTTTTTTGAAAACGTTAGACCGCGCGTATGCGATCACAAGATACTTCTCAAGAGAAAGCAGATCCTGAATTTTTTTGGTTCGCCGATGATAAACGTTTCATCAATTTTATGTTCTCTGAGTGAAACTCCAGTATTCTTGGCCGCAATCACGCCATCTCTCTCCGTATACTCGTCTTTCGCGACTATTAGCTCAAGCTCCTCTCTCCTTGAAGTTGCAGCTTGTCGCAGCGCAAGTCGTATCGCCTTTCCAAAAAATGCGAATCTACCGACCACGGAAGCGGTAACAATTCCGAGACCAGATTTTCTTGATAGATGATGCAAGAGGATCTAGCAGTTCAGTCTCCCATTCATCTTCTAAGCCGAAACCCGCAACCCATCAATATCGACATTGAGCTGAACATTGATCACTCTCAAATTGAACTTGTTGGCCATCTAGAGCTTTTATTGTTTTTTCGATTTCTCCACCAGCGCCGATGATATTTAACAGCCTTGTTTCCTTCTATATGATGAAGTATTTGGATAGTGAAGGTATAGCTTAGACGCTTTCTCTTGTCGAAGTAAGCCTCTAACTTTGCAGTCGATGTGTCGTTGGGAAGTCTTCGCTCGTCTGTACGTTGATCTCGGCTCGAGAAAATGCTGTGCTTTGCGTGTCCTTGTTTCGAGCATGCCTTCAGGCTTGATAGATAGGGGTAAGTATCCGCTTCTTCAAAATCGGACAGGAAGCGCGCCCACTCATGGGGTTAATCCCCCGGACTTCCAACTTCCAGAATGAGATTTTCAGAAGTTGAGCAGAGAGCAAAGTGGTAGACTCTAGATGCCGTACGGCCAGGTGGTGCAATCCGTTTCTGAACTCGATGTAACAGTCGAATCCAGTGTACCATACACCTTCATCTCAAGTATTCCAGTTCAGCCTTGGGAGATCTGAACGTTATCTTTCTAGCCATACAGGCCCAAACACCAATTCGGTGTCTGACTCTGTTCTTGATGATCTCATCTACTAGTCCCCGCTTTGTCACTAAGCTTTCACAAGAGATAGCGTGATGAGGTATTTAAAACCATTCAACATGGGTCTTCAGTCTCTCGATATAAGCCATTCGAAAATTCCGAGACAGCTGAGAAGCATGTGCAATGGCTGTGGTCCAATTTTCCTTGTTCTCGAACAGTTAGACTTCCTAGCGATAGCTGAAGAGACCCTTGTACCAGTCCGATAGGAGATCCGTGAGATCAGCTTAGTCGATTTTCGTCATCAAGAGCTAGCTTGATACTTCCCCCAACCACAACGTATAGAAACCAAGTTGTCCACTTTGTAGACAGCGCAACAGCCGACGGTGTAATATATGTTTTAGTGCTTGATTATATCTCCTTCTTGCAAGTCGATGTTGTGACCCGTCTTTGAGAGATCCGATTCGAGAAAACTAGAGAGGCGCAGCACACAGGCCCTCGATGCCCTTGATACAGGGCTGGATTTGGCGGCAATGAAGAAGCATGGGTAGTGTGCCAACTCAATAGATAATGTACAGCCAGTCAGATCGCAAAGGGGATAGAGTCATTTGTTTGGCAGACATCAGCCCAGAGTAGAAGAGGACGGCGTGGTCACTCTTGACGTCTCTGGCTGTAAACCCGAGAGCACCAGAAAGCGTAGCTGAATATTGAAGATGAGTGCTTCGGCCACTGCGTATCTGGCTAGTTGCTTCGGTCGATGGATGCTTAGGAGATCTTTGTACCGCGAGTCATTCTTCATCTCGTGAAGCACAATATCTTTGAGCGACAAAGCCATCACTTTAGGAACCATCATACAGGCATCGGAGGGCTACTTGCATGTATCTGAACTTTTTTCTAGATCTTGCCCAAAAGCCGGAACAGATTTGCTCTTTAGCGGACATAGTCCTTCCCTTTGGACCGGTCAGCTAAGCACTCGAGTGAGCGGCATGGTTTTTGCAAATTAAATCTCACAATTCTCGTTGTTCTGTGCCTCGATAAGAAACTCTAGTGGGCCTTACACGAAGATCTCTCCCCGTACCATCCTCTTGGCAAGTCTCATATCTCCCTTGACTCTATAATCTGCTATATGCCCGCTTCTTCAAACGTCTCTCTAGGGCTCTGGTGCTGTGGTTATGCAGAAGAAGGATGTTGTAGAACATAGACAGAAGGTGAGTTCTGCAAAATGAAAACAAATCAGGACCTGATAGTGTGGTGTTGAATCGGCGGGATCTAAACCCAGCCTAACGCCTTTGAGAATATTGTTGATCGTTAGGTATTGACTTTATTGAACTCGCACTGCACAGGCCAATGGCCTTTCGTCTTGGGTACTAAGATCCATTACAAGACCGTAGCTTTTGTCTGACCACCTTGAAGTTCATTTGCTGACGTGAAAGGTTGTCGAGATTTTCACGAAGATAGCCTGTTGAAGGGATCAGGTATAGATTGTGCGTCTAGGGAAGTTCTATTGACTTTTTTCATGGTGGAAATTTTGTCCAGCTGAAGGCTTGAATTGAATCTTTTTTAAATAGCTCTTTAGAGTTCGAGTCCTGGTTAAGAGGCCTGAACGAGTTGTGAATAAATACTCAGGTAATCGATTTTGTGCCAGATGTGTTCGAACCTCAAGGAACCTCTGAGTCCGTACCAGCTTGTCAGTTGGTCGAATTGACGAGTCATCAGGTTGTTGATCTGGCGTACATTGCCATAATCCTTGCCGAAGAAATCACTCTTTCTGCAGGTGAGGCAGTAGTCATGATAGAAATTTCCCTCGCGTGGTTTCTCATTATTGCCACTGTTGAATTCGTGCTTTCGAGTCAGTCATAGTTCGAAGACTTGTAAATTGAGGATGATTCTTCGGACTAAAAGGTTTTCAGTTGTCGAAGGCTCCACTTGGCCGAATACAGTGCATCTGAATCTGGGCTACAGTTGTCGCAGTCCCAGTGCGAGAGAGTTCCAGATAGTACAATACTGCGGTCTGGAAGCCGATGAGATTGTATATATGCACAGATAAAGCTAGATGTAGATCGATCGGTGTGGAGAAACATTTCAACGAAGGCGGCTAGATGAGTGAGATATTCGATTGGCATGATGTGTCCACGTCGAAAAATGGATTTTAGTGAGGTATGAATAGATAGGACTCTTGAGTAGTGAATACATATGCGGAAGAGTATGTGCTGTGTTGGAAAGAAGGAGAATGTGGGGGGCAGAGAAGGACCTTATAGTTCTCGGATACCAGAAGTGGAGGTCAAGGAAGGGTGAATGCCTAGGTATTCATCATAAGTGGAAATGTGGCTGCTAGTGATAAGACTATGAAGAAGTGAGGTGAGATGAATGGAAATGTTAATTCATATTTAATCTCACTTCTAGTATGACCTCACTCGAGACCGAGAAGGAGTCCTATCTGAACCACCAGTTGACCTGCAGAGAAGTAATCAGCGGCAGTTCAGTGACACAAGGGGCTCTCATCTCACCGATCCATTTATACCGCGACCGACACCCTTGATACTATGCGACCAGCCTTTAGGTATGAAAAGCCCGTCTCCGCGTTCGAGAGAGGCTTCGTACCCAGACACGTTTGCATGACCGTCAGCAGATGCATCGTCCTATATTCGCGCCTCAAGCGATGCCTTCTCCTTCCCCTTCATCATATCCTCCCCACGAAAGCTTGCAGAGGCCGATCTTCCCAATGCTGTCTGAACAGAAATAAAGACTTCTTGCCCTTCCTTTGGCGCAAGTAGCCTCACTTTCTTCTGGCCTGCGATTTGCACGAACAGATTCGGATTGGGATCCCGGTGTAGAGGAGTATACGTGGGCGGAACTCCTATCCATAGGTTCGTATCGTAGACATCCCCACGTCCCGCCCTCATCACAATTTCAGGTATTGGAAGATCACCCACCAACTTCTTGGGAAGGTCGTTGAACGATGCTTGCGCAAGATAAAGCCGATTAGGAGTCTCAGTCGTAGCATGCTTCGCCCAATTCAAAAATAGTTTGAATGGTACTTCCGAGCGCTGGAATGCTCCTTCAACAGCCTCTGAGGTAGATGAGGTAGCTAGTAATGTGTATTCCAATGGAACATTGATATCGCCAAATTCGGACAGATAGTCATGATTGAGATATAGGTTTTTCTTATCGTCCGAGACATAAAACCACTTCTGTACAGCTGGAAGTTCAAGAAAATGGCCCCGGCGTAGAACTACCGGCACTGAGGGAGAAAATGCTTCCCTACGGAAAACTTCCAAGCTGCTGTCATCCAGGACTTTTAGCGGGGACCATGCTGATGGTGTCGAGTAGAAACGAGCGTACTGCGCGGTTCTAAAGGCGAAGTGCAATGCAATGCTTCTGGTGATCATACGAGATAAGCGATAGAGAAGAGCGAAAGTGCAAACGAAGCTCACAAAATTCTTGGCGTTAGCATACTCGTATGCCCCGCTCATCCAAGACTTGGCGTCGGGTTGGAAAAACTCCGGAGCCTACGCAAAGCATATGCCAAGACCATTAAGCGAGGCCACAAAAATCACTAAGGCCTCGACTTGTGCATATGCGCAGCATTAACTGAGCATAAAGAAACATCGATGGACGACGAAAGCATCGGCGCTGAAAACCGAGCGGATGAGATAACAGGGTGGCTAAATGGTTTGGAGGTGAGAGTCGCAGTCCGCATATGCCGCGCATATACTAAAAAGAAACTCAGCTCGCTCAAGATCCTCTCAATGCAAATGTCGAAGACGATATGGAAAGTGATGGCGCAAATCACGAGCAGAACGACGAAGAAAACGCACGAGAAAGGTCTGACGAAGATAACGTGAGCGATAGCTAGCTTGTGGATGGGCATGTCACAAGTGGAGTTCATGATTCGCATGTTTTGTGCATATGCACGGCATCAATTCTTCGCTCTTGCTATTTGTCTCGTAGCTACTCCGTACTTTCGCTAAATAATATCAATTCTTCAGCTCATGATTAGCATATTCTATGCAGAAAGCTGAGCCGGGGTTGGAATGATTTTGAACTCATGGTTAGCATATGCAGAAAGTTGGCCGGAACCAAACAAAAAAAGTTCCGACCTCGGCTCAACTTTTCCAACCCCCCGGCCAGCTGTAACCCCACCATCTCGCTATAATTCTCCGAACTTGACCGAGCCTATTCGTTGGTTGATGGTGTGGTACTATTTAGAGTTTGATGTAAGGTTTCAAATGATGTCCGCACACTCATACACGGAGTATACCTTATGTTACACGTATTATTAGGAGTAGCCGGTGTGCTCTAGCCTGTACCGGCTACTATGTGGCTGGAAAAGGGTTTAGTGCTATGTAAGCGTCCGCCTAGTGGTCCCGAGGTATCTCTGGTGAATACTCCGTACGGAGTACCTACTCCGTAATGACGGTTTATGTGACAGCCGAGGTTGAAGTCCCTGTCGAAAGTGACAAACGCTGTGCAACGCCAAATCCAGCAACTTTGGCGAGTGCAGGAAAGATTCCCCGAGCTCTTGTCGTGTCCTAGGGCACTGTGTTTCTCTTTTCTATTTCTATCGTCTCTGCGATTTTCACCTCCTGGCGCATTGCCTATGTTTTCCGCTTCATGGTAGACATCCGGCTTCATACTTTGTTGTGGTCTTTTCTATCTGGTAATCCAACCTATCGTCGCATCTGTTCCCCTCGTTGACTATAAAACAATATTCAATACCATGAAAATAAACCCCCAGAACACCATCCGTAGGGTAAAAGGCTATGAGAAAGATGCTTATACCTACTATCCCATCCTTGTTGTGGGCGCTGGCGAGTCCGGCATAGCTTTAGGGTGCCGGTTGAAGGAGAAGCTCGGATTTGATCAATTCAGGATCTTCGAACGCCAGTCTGGCATAGGAGGAACTTGGTGGATAAATCGATACCCAGGTGTAGCATGCGATGTGTACGCCTCCTTCCAAGTCTTGTAGATCCGTATATACTGACTGGTATTGCCTGCAGGCCAGGGGTTTTCTACTCCTTCTCTTTCAGACCAAATCCTACATGGAGCACATTCTTTCCGAGCGGGCCAGAGATCGCTAAATACCTATACACGGTCTGCGATGAGTATAAGCTCGTCGACAAGATACAATTGAACACGGACGTTTCAGAGATGCGGTGGCTTGTGGATGAAGAGGAGTGGGAGGTCACTCTGACGCACATGGTCGCAGGTACCGGGGATTTGAGCACCAAGGACAGGCATAAGCGAATAGCTGAACGGGGCCAAGACAGTGTATATCTGAAGCAGGAGATCGTTAGAGCGAAGATTGTCGCAAGTGCTGCTGGTGGACTGGTTGAGCCAAACTCCTGGCCAAAGCCGATCCCTGGACGCGATTCGTTCAAAGGTGATGTATTCCACTCTGCTCGGTGGAATTATGATGTGGACCTCAACGGGAAAGATGTTATTGTTGTTGGTACTGGATGCAGCGCAGCGCAATTTGTGCCAATGTTAACGAAGTCTCCTTATAACGCCAAATCCGTTACGCAGGTCATGCGGTCACCTCCATGGGTAGTTCCCAGATTATTACCACCCGGTGGACATGAGAAATGGGAAAAGTACGCTCCCAAGCTTTTCAGTACTGTTCCAGCGCTAGCTAGGACTCTTCGGACTCTGTTGTTCCTGTACGCCGAATCTGACTTTTATACAATATTCCTAGACAAGTACAAGGAAAAAAGGAAGCCAATAGAGGCTCAGCTTATCGAACACATGAAGAAAACAGTACCAGAAAAATACCACGAGATCCTCACCCCAGATTACGGCGTTGGCTGTAAGCGTCGGATTTTCGACGCAACTTGGTTGCCAAGCTTGAACGATCCCAAGATCCTCCTCACAACTCAACCCCTTACCAGCATCCAACCACAAGGAGTCACGCTTGGCCCGGGGCGAACCTACCCAGATCCCAAAGACGCCGACAGCAAAGCTCCCACTGAGGAGATCAAGCTCCCTGCGGACACAATCATCCTTGCCAACGGCTTTGAGCTCACAACATGGCTGCATCCCCTCAAAATCTACGGCAAAGACGGCAAGTTAATGCAAGACGTCTGGGATGAGCGTGGAGGACCTCAAGCGTACCTGGGTTCCGCAATGGATGGATACCCGAATCTTTTCATCATTTTCGGTCCCAACACCGCTACTGGCCACTCTTCCGTGATTCTGGCTAGTGAGAACATGGTTGAATACAGTCTTAAATTCATCGAGCGCATCTTAAACGGTGACGTGAAGACGGTTGAGGTCAAGCACGAGGCGGAGGTCAGCTGGACGAAGAAAATGCAGGAGAAGTTGAAAGATACTGTCTGGATGAACGGAGGCTGCCATAGTTGGTACAAGACAGCGAATGGGTGGAACGCAACGGCATATCCGTAAGTTGTTCCTACCAATCTGACACTGCGTTCCTCGCTAACGCTATAACACAGAGATTCTCAGATCGACTTTTCGTTAAGGTGCATGTTTCCGAAATGGAGTGACTGGAATTTAGAATATACTCGGAAAGGACTATTAAAGAAAAGAGCAAGAAATGCAGTAAAAATCTGTGTGCTCGTAGCTGTCATTGTGGGAGCGAACAGGTTGCGGAAAGACAGTGGAAGTTTAGTCAACCTACCGGGCCTTTTACGGCAGATTGTCAGATCGAGCTTGCTTACTTTACTTGACATCAACATGGCTGTCAACCATAGGATCAGCCAGGTGGTGAACAGGGTTTAAGGTACGGAAGTATGCTGGAAGGTTTGGCAATTCTTCGCGGGGGAAGGAGATTTGTACTAAGTAGATATCTACTCTGTAATCTGGAATCTCGAATGGTCGAGCTAGATATGTCGATTGTAGATGATATTAATCGATCATAATACTCGGTGTACAAAGGATCAACTGTTTACACCTGGCCCCCATGAAAGTGTTTTGGTGTGTCACGTGTGATTATAAATTCCCCCCGGCGGAATATCTTACCGATCTTTACAGCTGATATCCCCCTAAGAGCGGTATCCCTCCGCCTTCCTGCATGTGCACAAGTAACTCGACGTATCCTCACCAGCCATGAATATAAACGACCTTGGACAGGACACCGAGAGCCAGCCGATAGAGCAGAAAGGAGCGCACCGGACCAAGCGAAAGAGTGAGGATGGATCCAGCTCGACCACACATACGAGATCGAAACGGAACCGCTACATCACCATTGCATGGTCTGTCCCTCTTCTCCAGTTACTCGGTCAAAGTTGCTAATACGAACTCCGTAATAGCAATGAGTGCAAGAGACGAAAGATCAAATGCAATGGTCAAGTACCGTGCCAGCGATGCGGAAACCTCCAGCTGGAGTGCCTGTATGCCCCGAATTGTTGCAACAGTGGCTTCAAGGACTCGGAGTAAGTCTTTCCACGGGCAGAACGAGGTCGCTTCTGACCAGTGAACACAGCGAGTTCTGTGCAATGAGCACCACGATCCAGACATTGCAGGACCAGGTCAATAACCTCTACCATACCATCGAAGCACAACGAAATACGCAGGATAGTAATAGCTCGCCTTATGAGAGTCAAGAAACCTACCCGCATCACCCGTCGCTCACTCGATCAACTCCGCAAGGTCCATATCCAATTCCCATAAGCGAAGCGCAATCGCATAGAAGGCATCCGGGGTTCAAGGGTCCCACAAGCTCTGCGTTCAATTTCGATGTTGCTAACTCGAGTCTACAAACTATGGGTGTTACCGCGGACCAAGAAACAATGTGTCAAGGACTACTTGGTCCTGAAAAGACTCCTATCAATTCACCACGCCAACATCACTCATCTTTGTCAATGAACCCCCAGCAATCCCAAGATCCACTATGGAGCGTAGACCTAGACGAGGCCTTGAGGTTATGCGGGCTCTACGAAGATGAAATGGGAACGCTGACTCCCATGCATGACATTGAACAGGTCATGCGGAATGCAAAATCTTTTTTTGCATCCACCGAACCAACCGGAAGGGAGCATGCAAACGGATATCCACACAGCTCGAAAGGCTTATCAAATGACGACATCTACATCTTGCGGCTCGTTTTAGCTGTCGCCCTTGTCATTGAAGGTGGCGGCCGAAGTGATTTAGGGAAGGCTCTTTTCGACAGTGCCCGGAAGGCTGTTGAAAGTAGGATGTGGGAGCCTGTCGAGATCAAGGGTTTGATCCAGCTAGCGCTTGTGGTACGAATCAATGGACCAGTAGCTCTTGGCCCATGCTTACCTTAGTTGCAGGCTCAATATCACTTCAATCAAGATGATGAAGTTCAGGCGTATAGGATAACCGGTATCGCAGCTCGCTTATGCCTAGAGATGGGACTACATCGTCGCGAAACGCTTACAAAGGCATTCACTACCGAAGAAGAATGTATCTGGGCGCTGAAGCTATTCTGGTCAATCTATGTAGCCGATCGACGATTTAGCTTCGCAACAGGCATGCCCTTTGCGATCCAAGACGCTGATATCGACCGTTTACTCCCCGAATTAGTACGTACAAGTTCGTTTGATCTTGAGAGCAAAAATTTGCTCACTGTCCTAGGATGATTCTACCCCTTACCTTACCCTTTCCATCACCTACGCTCGCTTCTCCTCTAAAGTTTGGCGCTGTACTTCCCACCTCGAAGATGCCCCGGACATCAAAAAGGACATGGAATATCTAGACTACCAAATTCTCCAATGGGAAAATACCATCCCTGACTCTCTTCGATTCTCACCCTCCCAACTCACCCACCCCTTGCCCGCATCCGAATCGCGTACTCAACTCCGTCTCAAGGTTCTCTTGTATGTCCGCGCAAACCAGGTACGCATACTCATCTACCGCCCAGTACTGCTCTCGGCGACGAGCATCATGGAAAACAGGAATTATGCGCAAAAGGCCGTCGAGGTAGCAAAAGACACCATTCGCGTACTCGCTCGCCTAAACGAAACGAGCGACATTTACAGAGCGCAACAGGTCTGCTTCAACTACTTCCTCATCTCCGCCCTTGCCGTCCTCTTCCTTGCCGTCTCGCACGCCCCCGCAGAATTCAATGGCCAGGTCCGCGACGAGTTCTACATGGCCCTCGACCTCGTGAAAGGCTTCAGCACCAAATCATACATCAGCCAGCGGCTCTGGCGCACCATCAGAGGCCTCAAGGAACTTGGGCCGAAACTCGGTCTCGTGTCTCGGCAACCGTTTACCAGGGACGATGAGGATCCGCATAGCTCTGCCGCCGTGGCGATGGCGGGGCTGGCGGGCCATCCCGTCCAGGAGATGGGCGTGTATCCCAGTTCGCAGGGCGCGAGTTCCATTGGGAGCAGTCCTATGAACGGGCAGCAGATGAGCTACGAGCTCACAACCCTTTTCGAAGCCGCGGGCGTGGCGTCGTCAAATGGTGCGGCGTCATCTGCTGCTGTCAATGGCGGGCGGTATGGCGATGTGGTGCACGCGCATCATCCCCAGCATCCTCCGCAAATCATAGATGGTATTGCGTCGTCTTACGTTGGTGGTGGGCAGCCTCAGCAGAGCCAGCCGGAGATGGGCGGTGGTGGGGGAGAGGGCAGTGCGCAGGGGATATATGGGAATGAAGGGGAGTTTTCGAGGATCATGCATCATCTGTTGTAACTGTTTTCATATCTCTGATAACGGAGGTCGGTAGGGAGGTGGGTTATACCCGGCGTCTCAAGCAGCAAGGAGAACATGATGCTCGTGCATAAAAGGTTTTGCTGGACACTAAGATACGGGAGTTATGGTGCTGGGTTTTGGCAGATAGCTGCGCTTCGTAGCGGTTGCTACTAAACCATCACGATTAGCTGGACTGCAAGTCCTGGAGAGATCCCTGAATCATGTGTGAAGCTTTTTTCCCCATCTTAGGACGTTCCTTTGCTCCTATGTACAACCAAGCCCTCCTTCTTTGATCTGCCCCTTCCCCAAATCCCCTCACACACCAGCCCTAGCCCCCGGCCCGCAACCTTGTGCTACTGTACGTATAACCACCAACCCCCTTCCGAACCCACACCGAAAACTCCTCCTCCTCCTCCTACCTCCCAACCCCATACCCCTCACCCAGCCCACCACCCCCCCAGCCCTTCATCATCAAGCGGGATATAAAAAAAAGCTACCCGGAAAGATAAATCTCGGGGGTTTCAAAGTTTGAAGGGACCGGGGGGGTTTTGTAAAAAAAAAAAAAAACCGGCTATTTTTAGATTTTCCCGGTTTTACTTTGATTAAGAAATTTTTTGGATGGGAATATTGTGTGGTTTTTGGGGGTGTTTTATATAGGTAGGGAGTGTGGGTGTGGGATTAGGGCGGGGGGGAGGTTTAGAGGGATTGATGAGGGGAAGAGGGAAGGGTGGGGTTATTTGTGGTGTTAGGAGGGAGATGGCTCTGCTGGGGGGTTTGTATAAGAAGTTTGAAAGGGGACACGTAAGGTGGCGGAGGTTGAGTCTTGACTTCCATTGCATGCCCCGGACCCCACACCGTTCTTGCTCCGTGGAAGATCAGGATGTCAAATCTCGTATTCTCCGAATACTGAAATGTCAAGATGGAGGGGTGGGTGTGGAGGGTGCTCTTGAGGATTCATCGCGACAGCTGGGACGGAATTGGGGAAGCGTATTGATTGGATTTGTTTTGATGGGGTTTTGTTGCGGTAACTCGGAAGTGGATCCGGTTTGTTGCTCGCCAGGTGGGTTTCAGTAAGCACATATAGACCTTGCACCAGAGCTTAAGATTTAGAAGTAGGGGGACGGTGTGCGGTCAGGGATCGTGGGATATAAGTTGGGATGAGGGAAATACGTGGTCGAGAGATATCTTATTAGTTGGTGGAAAAGGACTGGAAACCCGCCGCAGAAGCTTGTGTGTGTATTTAGTGTTAGTAATAGTTAGCTTTAGACATTTGCTACCGAATCAAGCAGAGTTCTTTGATGATATGTAGAAGAACTGCTTTGAGACGTCTAAACGCTTGTTTCCCGAGGTGGGGGGAATGGGGCGGAGCGGTTAACTTGATTTGTTGCAGGATCCGAGCGGTTGTTGTAGGTAGTGTTGGCATTGAAACGGCGATTGCTTGTCGGGTCGCGGTTGGATTTGAAGGTGCTGCTGCGAGGGGTGCACCTACAGAATGATTCCAACCATTGATGCCGGTATGTGATATGAGCTCAAACCCGTATACTATCCCCAAGACTTCCAATATTTTCCCAGTGACACTGCTCATGAGACCTCTGGTGATTAGATACAACAAAAATGTCCGGCACTTCCGCTTCAGTCAGTCTCCCCGTGGATGCATATTTTTGGAAAGATATCATAGCGGACATCCAATTTGAGGGTCCTCTTCGAGTGTGCAGGGTTTGATGATGAGGCCGTCCAGGTTCTTGAGATGATTTGGTAGCCAATAAGTCTGTGTTACAGTAAGCCTGTTTCAGAGTTCGACTTCTGCATACGTGGTTTCGATCCATCGGGTCTCCAGTCATATCTTTTGGTCCTTACGATTTCGTACGGCACAAAGGGAGAATGGATGTTGGTTAGTAGGGATTTCACGGTTTCCGGAGTCTGGCGTCGGAAGATTGGTCTTGGTTTTTGGACCAATCCTGGCTGTGGGTTGGAGATTTGCTGACTGTGCTATCGTAAATTTGCGGCTGGAAGTATTCAAACAGATTTCGCCTTACAAGGATCTCTGCATCCAGACAGCTTGTTGTTATGGATGACAGCCTTTCGGTGCCAAAGAAAGATGATGCTTAGGACCTGACGGCTTGAGATATAAGGTGAACTTTGGAGATTTAAGACCCAACAAGACACGGCCTAGTGGCATCAAACAAAGATTGGCGCTTTCGAAAGGAAACGTGGATAGTTTTCCCGAACGGTGTGATAATCTGAGTGGATTGAAAGGACCGGACGAGGAATCTGTCAGCTCCGTGAATACATTCAGCCGGACACGCGGCCGCCTGGACCACTTAACACTGTCAGCCTTTATTCACCAATTGTGTCGCTCGCTTATCCTGGGCTGTCTTGAAGCAGCATATAAAAACTCAGTTTCTTTGCTCTCAACTTATCAGAAGATTAACCAAACATCTGAAGTTCCTTGTTCCAGGCATCGGTCTGCATCTCAACGAAATTCAGATTTGATCATTATCATTCTACCCTCCAAGATGCAGTTCTCTATTACCGTTTTGGTGCTTGCTATCGAGCTCACCTGTGGTAAGAATGTCTTGTTGAGGTTACCATTCAAATTCAAGTGCTAATCCGACAACTTCAGGTGTGCTTGCTTCGCCTGTGGCATCTCCAATCGAGGGACTGTCTTCCATTGAAGCTAGAATGCCTGCATCCGACCTGGCATGTCCTCCAGGAGTCCATTGCGGTCCCGGGCCAGTCTGTACGATCAACGACTGTGGGCTATGCCCAAACTTTCCAGGATGTGCAGTAGCAAAGAAGGAGAAGCGTGAAGCAGCAGAGGAGATCATTCACCCGGTGTGCGATATCTGCGACGCCAATGGTAATTGTGGCTGTGGCACAATCTTCAAGGACAAGCGTCAAGCAGAGAAGAGAACCATCAATCCGGTATGCGAGATCTGTGACGCCAATGGTAATTGTGGCTGTGGTACGATTTTCAAGGACAAACGTGAGCCAGCGGTTGAAAGTATTCCTCCGGTATGCGACATCTGTGATGTCCACGGCAATTGTGGCTGTGGCACAATCTACAAGGACAAGCGTGATGCAGAGAAGCGGGTCATCAATCCGGTCTGCGATATCTGTGATGCAAATGGAAATTGTGGTTGTGGTACAATCTTCAAGGAGAAGCGAGATGCGGAGGCAACAGTGCACCCTATCTGCCAGGTCTGTACTTCCACCGGGTGTGCCTGCCAGGATGGGCCTCCAGCGCGCCTCTAGGCATGAACCTCGGGGCTATTCAAGTTCGGGGGTATGGAAGATCGATTTTGAGGAATGGAACCGTCGGTCAGATATCGTACTGGATGCTTGACGAGAGACACCATGTGGATAGGTGGAGATTGCTGCGTTCTTACAAGTTTTCTCGATAGACTTGATTAGACATGATTGAAAAAGTAATTTCAATTCTCCATGATATCTACACATGATCAGTCTGCAAAGAGATGGTTCAGAAGTATCAGTAGGTCGTGGCGGCGCATAAGTCAAAGATCAGTCGGCTACAAAGTACGGATGATGAGATTTATTCGCACCCATTCCCCAATTACAGGTTTCCCATCTACCACAACATGAAGAGAGTATAGAAAACTGGCAGCTTACACGAGGATCGAGAAGTAGTGTTCATGAACGGAGACAAAATGAAGCGCAGACAATGAAAGCATAAACAAGGGCAGTATTGCAACACCAAGGAGAGCAAACGATTTCGGCATCTGGGGTAAAAACAATGGCCTCGCGGTCAAATATGGAGGACTTCACCAAGAAATCTGTCAGAGCCATTTGCCGTAGAATTCATCACTCCACAGAAGCTTAGGTACGCCGGCATCTAGAGTGGCATCACTTGAATTGCGACTTAGATATTCTATTTGGTACTAGATGCATAAGGTCCGCTCGGGCCTGGATGAGTCTCACCTCCAGTGAAACTATTCTGATATAGGTATTCTTTTGTCATAGTAGTAGGTGGAAGGCCTGAGGATCCGCCGGCCGAAAGATAAACTCAAAGTGGTTGGAATATTGAGCACGGAGAGCTGAAGGCTGAAGCATTCGGTAGGTTGCGACCGCAGCTTCCCCTGAGTACTAGGATCGCTGCTATAGAGACAGGAAGTATGCCGCCGGTAAGGAATAGAGTAGCCAGGCAAGAGATTCATAGAAGTATCTACTTCTAGACAAGGATCTTGGCATTCTTGAAAGCTCTAGTTCTTAGGCCCGATGGTTTCGTAGCAGGTTGGCTATTAGCACTCTTTGTCTCTCAAGAGCCAGGTTGAAGCTTCTACTGAGAGGTCAGTGATGTGCAAAACAGAGAGGAAATGCTCGGAAATTGTTGCGATTCGTAGGGTTTTAGGCGACGCGGCTGCGACAGAATGGCTGAGCCCCACTACTCCGTACAGTATCTATCAAAATACCAACACTTGGAGATTTGAACCATACCGGTACCCTACCAGACCACAGGAACCCTTCTTGTGAGTCCAGGACCGCTCTCCAGTCTATATGTTCTCGTTATAACTAGGCGTATCTCCAATTCCTACAGAAGTGTGAATCCCCGTCAGATTCTGTTCGTCTGAATAGTGAAGAACGAGGGGCTAACCTGCTGATCCCGCAGAGCATTCTCGATTCCAGAAGAGGAAGTCGCGCACACTCCAGCTGTTTCCTGTCTTGGTACTCTAGGCACGACGCAGTACGCGCCATGCTTCCTGACAGCAAGGCAACCTCAGCCGTCTACCTGGAACAGCAATTATTGTTCCCAACAGTTACTGCGTCTTAAGCCACGCTTCTCAAATAACGGAAACATACGAGCGTGCATCTGGCGCTGCCGTGCGCTCCGACTCTTCGAATTATAAAACAGATTTGCATACAGAAACCGCCCACTGTTCTTGGGGGCCACGTTTCCCCAATCTCCATCGTGTCTGCCAACGGGGACTCGTCTTTACTGGCTGGGCTTGAGAATCTTACGCTGGCGTCGCCCGACGCATCCACCTCTACTCTGTCCGGTACCCATTCTATTACCTCTATGATGTCCTCCTCCTCAGGCACCCCCGAATCTTGGATCTCTAATTTCTGCTCTCTCCTCGGCCATGAATATTTCGCCGAAGTCTCGGAAGACTTCATCGAAGATGACTTCAACCTAACAGGCCTGCAAAATCAGGTTCCAATGTACAAAGAAGCTCTGGAAATGATATTAGACGTGGAGCCGGAAGAAGAGGAGGAGGACGAGGAGGACGAAGAGGAGGACGAAGAAGAAGAGGAGGAGGACGAAGATCAGGATGTCACTATGCGCGGTGAAGACGGGGAGAAGTTACCAGGGAGCTACAGGCGGGCGAACGAGCGCAGAAATCGGATTCCGGACGACCTGCAGATAATTGAAAGCTCTGCTGAACTTCTTTATGGCCTAATACACCAACGCTACATCACCTCTCGACCCGGCATCCAACAGATGGCGGATAAATACGAGCTTCAACATTTCGGCATATGCCCCCGCGTCTTTTGCAACAGCGCCCGGGTTCTTCCTGTGGGAATCAGCGACATCCCCGGCCAAGAAACCGTCAAGCTCTTCTGCCCCAGCTGCTTAGACGTCTATACGCCACCAAATAGCCGCTTCCAAGCCGTCGACGGCGCCTTTTTCGGCACAACCTTTGGCTGCCTCTTTTTCATGACCTTCCCGGAATTCGACGTCTCAGCCAAAGGCGACCCTCTTGGCCTCGCAGCTACAAACCCCGTCTTCGGCCTCCCAACACCCACAACAACAGACAATACCATCTCCCGCTCCTCGTCCCTAAACTCGACTCCCATTCCCCCAACAACCGCCGCACCCGAAATCCCTCCCCCACCCCCCAACCAACCCTCCCACATCAACGGCGTCTCCACCGCCAACCTCGCCCCTGGTCTCGGTCCCGGAAAAGTCCACGAAAGTCGCATCTACGGCTTCCGCGTCTCGGAACGTTCGAGAACAGGCCCCCGGATGAAATGGCTCAGAATGCGCCCCGCGGACATGAACGAGCTGGATGAGAGTGCGCGATGGCATGAGATTTACGGCGGAGATCCGGAGGGGGTTGTGATGGGGGTTAGTGCTAATGGCGCGGTGGCGGCCGCAGCGGGATATGATCAGGGGCAGGTGGCGAGAAGGAAGAAGGCGCCGCTGAGGACGAGGAGGAGGACGGGTGGGGGGGAGGGAGGGGCGAATGGGGAGGTGGGGTAATCGGATGGTTGGAGGAGAGACAAATATTAGTCGGGAAGTGTCACGGATCCCGATTGTTTTGTATCCAGGGCTTTTCTTTTTCTTAGAGCGAACAGATGCCATACACGCGGACACGAAATTACTGTCCTTGTACGAGCGAGCCATTCATCTCACCTCGTTGCGAGGTGATGGAATAGCGAGAATGGATACGAGTAATCGTCTGATATGGGTGTTTTTCTCGGCTTGGCGGAGACCAGGCGGGGAGGGGGGTGTTTCTGGTGAATATAAGGGATGGGGGTATATTCTTGTGCCTAGGTAATAGGGAGAATTGGAAGACGAGGTTACTGTTTATGTCGAGGAGTGTGGGGATTTTGGGGATGTGATCGGGGTTTGAACAGGGGTTCTGATGTCGAAAGCCCTTTCTTTCTCTCCTTCTCTTTCTCGATTATCACCCTCTCCTTACCATCCCTGAACCCAAACGGCCAACATTCCCCACATCCTCTCTCCCTTTCACCCCTCCTGCTCATCCGCCATTTTCCCATAAAACCTCCCCCCCTCCTTTTCCGAAGAGCCGCACATTCTCATGATCTTTTTCCGGTTGATTAAAGTCGCTATAACGATAACGATCCAGACAACTCGCCTCTGTGTCTCATCTCATCTTGTTCCTTTATTTTTTATCCAGAACAATCTCTCACACACGCTTTTATTCATTAAGCATACCGAACACCCGTGACTATAAGAGCACACTCACACCTCTTCAAAACAAAAGGCCCTAGTGATATTAAACAGGGTAAGCGATACCTTACGCGTACGAACCATCACTTCACCCTCTCCGCACTGCCCAAATCAAAAATGAAAAAGCTCAAGAGCGAGGGGGTGTGGGCAGTGCGGAAGGTGTTTATCATGGGGGAGTTGCTATATATACCTTGGTTCTGGGAACGTGAGCGTAAAGGTTAGGGAGAAAGTTGGAGAACAAGCATTATGGGAGAGATGTAGTTGAGCTCTTGAGTTGAATAGGCTAGTATAGTGTGGTTGGATTGGTCTATTAGGATGGATGTGGAGTGGGTTTGATGATGGTGAGGTAGGTATTTTGGGATTCAGCGAGAGCTTTGAGCAGGTAGAAGAAGGCTGTGAAGCAGAAAAAGTAGGGATCACGCAAGCCCTCCTCCATCCACCAAACCCGCTTCCCAACTCTAGCTCTCCCCAACCCATTGCCCCAAATCCGGTCTCTGCCCACCTTCCCCACTACCCCCCTTCCCCAACTTCTCCGGCCTCCTAAACCTCGGCTTCAACGGTTCCCAGCTCTCCTTGTTATATCCCTCCTGCACCTTCTCACACTTCGTAAGCCCCCAATCAGTGACGCCTAACATGAGACTACTCTCAAACATAAACGCCATACTGCCCTCGCCGACCTTCATCGGCTTCAGCGCCGCGGTGCTAGCTTTCTCAAACGTCACGCTATCTGGCCCGTGCGGACTCATGATATTGTGCAAACTCGCTCCGCCGGGTTGGAAGCCGCCGCCTTCTTTGGCGTCGTAGTTGCCGTGGATGAGGCCCATGAATTCGGACATCGTGTTCCTGTGGTACCAAGGCGGGCGGAACGTGTCTTCTGCCACGAGCCAGCGGGGCGGGAAAATTACAAAGTCGGCGACTGCGGTTCCTGGGGTGGAGGAGGGGGCCGTGAGGACAGTGAAGATGCTGGGGTCCGGGTGGTCGTAGGAGATGGAGCCGATGGTGTTGAAGCGGGCGAGGTCGTATTTGTAGGGATAGTAGAGGCCGTGCCAGGCGACGACGTCGAAGGGGGTGTGTGTTTGTGTAGCTGCGAAGAGGCGGCCGGCGAATTTGGAAAGGAGGGTGTATGTGGTGTCCCCGGAAGCGTCTTCAGTGAAGGAGGCTTTTGGGGCTTGGAAATCCCGCGCGTTGGCGAGGCAATTAGAACCGATAGGGCCAAGCTCGGGGAGGTGGAAGTGACCTTGATAGAGTTCAAGAATGTAGCCGCGGGCGGGGCCGTATGGGAGGGCGACGCGATAGCGGATGCCGCGAGGAACGACGCAGATTTCGTTGGGCCGGACAAGAAGAGGGCCGAATTCAGTGGCAATATCCAGAGCACCATGTTGGGGAACAATGAGAAAGTCACCGTCAGCGGAGTAGAAGGTGGAATGTGGGTCCATAGATTTGCCGGCTGCGAAGATGAAGATTCCGAGGCCTTGCTTCACTGTTGGGTCGCCAGCACCAGCGATGAGGTGGAGGGAGTGGACCCAGTCGACTGATTCGTCTATATCAAAAGGATCCCAACGGAGTTGATTCGGAATGTGGTAGAGCCTGTTGGGTTCAGGGTTTGTGTTGTAGATTGTGGTTACCCTGGGCCGGAAGGCGGAGTGGGCAGCAGAAGGGAGGATTCGGTAGAGCCATGACTGCTGGCTCTCGTGTCGAGGAGCTGTGAAGGACGTTCCTGAAATCTTCTCGGCGTAAAGACCATAAGGTGGCTGCTGAGGGGAATTGGCTCCAATTGGCAAAGCCCCCTCTACAGCTTCGGATCTGCTGTGGTTTGAGTATGGAAACTACCCTCTGTGAACAGGCAGCTCATACTCATGATAAGAGCCGAAGCCGTTCTGATACTCGTATTTCTCGGGTACATTGAACTTGCTGACCGGCATTTTTCAAGTGCGTGGAGAGGAATCCGGTGTGTCTCTCGGTCAGCGGATTTCTACTGTAAGCTGGCAGGACTAGGGCGAGTGAACGAGAATTTGAATAGGCTTAAGCCACACATTGGTCTTGGCTTCAATCTTTGGATGGCAATAATTCTTCGGCGTTCTGCTCATCTGTATTGCGTGAGAGAACTTGTGATTGAGGTTGTTGCCGGCCTTATGAGAGCTTTCCCCGCATTTGGCTAGTCGGCTAGTGACGGAGCGGGCGGATCATGGCGGAGCGGCTGATCCCGTAGAGAATGAGCGGAATCTCCCGCCCTTCCTTGGTGATAACTACCGAGTACAACTGTACAAGTAGGCTCAACTGCGACCCTCGCCTAAGGTATACAGGATTCCTAGGATCGAGGATCGGATTGCTTAACACAGATAAAATGTGCCTTTTCTACAGAAAGCGAGTTCCCTCAGCAAGATCACATTTTCCAGGCAATCCTCCTCACGGACCATCGCATCCGACCTTGTGAGAGGTGAAAGACTAATACTTGCTCGCAAGACCTGACAATGTTCTCATCTTAGCTCTGTAGTCCCAAGCTGCGATGTCGCAATGCGAAGTCAAGTTTCCTTCCTCCACCACCCTATCGAATCTCTCATCTTTCCGCTACCCATGAAATTCCTCTTACTCATTCCCCTCGCCGGGAGTACAGAGACTCGGCTGATAGGCACATCGCATCAGACCCACTGCGGCTCTCCTTATCTGCACCCCCAGATCGAGATATAGATCCCTCGCGTGCATTTAGGATTCCTTGTAAAAGATGAGACATCCCAATACCGGATCTTCCCTCGGTATCCCTGTTGCTACGGTTCCAAGGACGCAGATGCATGCAGGTAAGCGCAAGGACGCGATGTGCGCGTGTGACCATGGATCAGGGATTGGCCTATGGGCGTTGTAGAGGGCTTTGGGGCGTATGTGTAACGCACGGCGACCGTTGGTTGTGTGACAACGGAGAATTTCTGACGGGAGAAAAGAAACGTGGGAAATGTGTCAAAGAGGTGTTTGTCAAACTTGAGAGCCCACGTAAGATGTACCATGGAGCAGTTCAAATTTGGGCGGCCTGAGCCTTAGGTAAGCCATGCAAGTCGGTAGCCGTGAACTTCTAACGACACACCAGGAGAAACAACTCGAAAGACAGATACTGCATAGACAAAGACATGTTGGTTAAGCAATGTGGGGACTGGAGCCGTGTACCTTAGATAATATCGTAAAATGAAAAGCAATGTAAATTCTGATACAGCAGTTACCTTACATCAATGCTTTTGCAGATGTGGCTAGCATTGTGCATAATGGTCGCATAAAAAACCCACCTCGCTGCGTTGCTCGGCAATAAGCTGATATCTAGCCAAACGATGAAAACTCACAATCGCATCGAGATTCAAAGACTGCGAATATACCTCCAATTAGTACACAAACCTGAACCGTGGATGATCATCTCCAAGGTTCTCCAGCTCTTCTGTGGGCAAATTGAACCTGTCGTCTCGCCCGCCTCGGTCTCGCTTCTTGTTCTCTATCCATAGGCCGATGAAGAACGCGGTGCAAGCGAACCCAGAGAGCCACAGCAAAGCCAAAGAGACACCGTAGCCCACCGGATATGTAGGAGCCTCTTTGGTGATATAGATATTGCTTGCGATAATGCCGCCACAATTCCCCAATCCAATCTGCATCGCCGCGCTGGCGCTCCTTTTATAATGCCCACCCATGTTATTGTTAAGCCATACTAAGGTGATCGGCTGCGTGATATAGCCCCCAACTGTGATAAGGTAGACAGCAAAGTATCGCCCCCCGACTGGGACGCCCTTCTGTGCCAGTAGAACCACGTATCCAATGGTGGCGAGAGAAATACCGGCCATGGTAAAGGCGTAGCGGTGGCGTAAACGATCAGTGCAGACCGCTGTAATAAGAGTAACGACGAAAGCAACAACGTAGATGGGAATCGACATGACTTGGGCATGAATAGAGGTCCAGCCCAGCTCCTTCAATATTGTAGGAGTGAAATATGACGTGCCATAGCCGCTGTTCGCAACACCAATGTACATTATTATACTGTGTAAGGCAATCGTCAGTACACAATCCCCAACCGTTAGGTTGCAATAGAACCATACCCTATGTAGATCTTCCAATCACCTAAGATTCGACGCCTCGACTTTTTATCCAGGCGATCCATCCTTGCTTCTTCAACATCTTCGGATAGGCGATGAAGGAGCAATTGGCGTTCTTGGACGTTCAGGAATTTGGAAGTTTCGGGCCAATCGACGATGAAGAATTTGGCGATAATCGCAAGAACGATGGTGGCAAGACCTTCTATAATGAAGATCCAACGCCATCCGTTGTAGCCAGCAATACCTGCCATGTGTGCTAGGGCATACGCAAGAAGCTGCCGAGATGTTACAACCGATTCTTCACTAGACGCTAGGAACACTTACTCCGCTGAACGCACCAGCCAGGATAGTGACTGAGAAGAAGAGGCTGAATCTCCACTGCAACTCGTACCGGCGATAGTACATCGAGATTAGATACATGCAGCCTGTTCAAGATGAGCAATTGTTTAATCTTGATGGAAGGGCGTTTTCATACCGGGGAAAAAGCCAGCTTCAAAAAAACCCAGAAGACATCTACAGACGACGAGACCAGCATAACTTTTAGTGAGACCCATGCAAACAGTGACAATGCCTGAAATCTCAGCATTAGTGAGGGCTTGACAGAGAGTTGGGATCTTTAGGACTATACCCCAAGAAACCATGATAAAGCTTAACCAAGTAGAAGGGGCAATCTTTCTGATTATGATATTGCTTGGCACTTCGAAGAGAATATAAGGGATGAAAAATATAAGGAGGACAATGTTGTAATCGTGCCCCTTCATGTTCAGATCTTTCTCTAATCCTTGGATCCGCGCGTTGCCAATATTGATACGGTCGAGGAATGCCAGCATGTAGAGAATCGATATCATAGGCAGAACATGGATATCACATTTCCAAAGCAGTCTCTTCACAGCTGCTCTGTCCGCAGACTCAGGGTCATAAATGGTCCTGTCTTCAGAGCCGCTGCTCTTACCAGTGAAGTCTTGAGGGAGACCAGGCTCCTCGCCCTTTTCACACGTTTTCTCCATTCTTGATGACCTTGAGAAGAAGGGAAGAGCGAGTTCTTTTCAACTGAAGCGTGGAGACACGAGTTATGCTAGAACAGAGTCTTTTGAAAGAGATTATAATACACGTGGGTAAGGCAGGGTTGCCCTGTAAATCAATGTTGCTGACTAAAGTAGGCTCTCGACTGGGAAGGCGCTATACTCGTTGGAAGGAAATAAGAAATCATATTTGTAGACAGTGCATTCCAGAACACGTCCCGAACTCCGAGCAATGTTGTACAAGAAAACATTGTCAGGAATAATCGGCCCTGTAGGATATACCTGAACCAGCAGGTGATTGCAGCTTTGGCCTCTCGATGCCGCTGGTCGTCTTTGCAGGCTGGTGCGCCACGACAGTAAGAATAGGAGGTCGATGTTCAGTGTGGATAGTTGCATCAACAATAAAAGGCATCATAGTTCACCTGGTCGCGCTTTCTGCAAGGACTGCCTCGCATGCTGCAGCAGCATGCAGGCGGGCCCAGACGGTAACACACAATAATCTCTCCGCTATGCAAGACGGCATCAGTCGTACGATAAACCTGACGACCTTGGTGCTTGGTAACAAACATCTAACCTTGGAGTTCCTGGAATAGCTTCAAAAACTGACAGAACTCTTAGAATTACGATTACTAAAGAAGATGTACGCTGTGAAGGATTTGCTAGTCTTCCTGCAAATCGCCATGAGTCCATGGAAAATCGTGAGCAGACGCCATCAAGGCAGGATAGCGGGGAGCTGCATCAGCCCCTTGAGTGAATGCATGGCGCACTGAAGCTCACCCCTAAGCTCACACCTAACGATAAGAGCCTTCTTTCAAGTTTGATGGGAATGATAACAGGAGGCGAAACATCCTGCGGTAGAATGTTGTGCGAATTGCGGCCAGACCGGGAGAAGGCGAATCCGCTGGGGGCCAGTCTTCGTAGAGCACAGCGCCCGCTCCGAACATGGCCGGCCACAGAGACAAATTAGGCGTTTATAAAGCATGTGAGGCCTAAGATGCCATTCGGAGATCTAGTACCACGTTTACGTGGCGTTCCACGATCCGGCAAATCGATCAACAGTCCCAAAGATCTTTGGCTGGGAGACCTACATGACCGGGGTCTCTTCACACGACGTTACGTTAATAACCAGCATCTGTCCACCCTCTTCTGCTCTCTTGCAGCTCAGTCCCTTGCAAAGGTGTGTTCCGGCATATGATTACATCGAGAATGTTCCGATAGCATATTCCGCGCAGGAAGGCGGAGAAGCCCAACCGAACCGACGCGCTTACAAGAGAAGATATCCCTGTGTAGATCAGGGAGCCATCGTAGCTCCCGAAACCCGAGTGCCTGGCATCAATGATGCTTCCATCATTGCATAATTCATTGAACAGGACGGGATTCGAATTGCAACACCTTCCAACCACAGTATCGAGCCATGGCAGAGGTGTGGTGGAAAGAAGCCGTGATCTATCAGGTAAGCCCGAGTATTGAGCTAATGCGACATCTCCGCCCCTATCTGTACTCGATACTGATTTCCCCCACCGATCTACCCTTCGTCATTCTTGGATAGCAATGGAGACGGTTGGGGAGATGTCAAAGGTATCACGTCGAAACTTGATTATCTCAAAGAGCTGGGCGTGGATATAGTATGGGTATCACCAAGTTAGCTCAATCTGTTTCGCGGGACGGTGTGAATATACTGAACCATGCGGGGTAGTATACAAGAGTCCCCAGAAGGATATGGGATATGACATAGCTGATTACAAGGCAATCGATCCCATATATGGCAGTATTGAAGATGTAGATCATCTGGTTGCGGAGCTCAAGAAGCGAGGCATGAAGCTGATGATGGACCTAGTGGTCAACCACACATCGGATGAGGTAAAAAACAATTGACTTGTGGCTCTCTTGATGGTTCACTCAGGTGACTTAATATCAGCACGCATGGTTCCTTGAATCACGCTCTTCGATCACCAACCCAAAACGTTCCTGGTACATCTGGAAAAAGCCTCGTCGTGACAGCTTGGGTAACCCTCTTCCTCCAAACAACTGGTCGCAGATCCTCGGTGAAGCCAATAGTGCTTGGACCTACGATGCCAAAACAGACGAGTACTTCCTCTCGCTTTTCACGCCCGAACAGCCTGACCTAAACTGGGAAAATCACGACGTCCGAGCCGCCGTCCACGACGTCATGAACTTCTGGCTCAACCGCGGTGCTTGTGGCTATCGTATGGACGTGATAAATCTCATCAGTAAAGACCAAAGTTTTGCAGACGCAGAGCCTGTCTTAGGCCCAGACAGAAAGTATCATCCAGGAGGGAAGTACTATGTCAATGGCCCCCGAATGCACGAGTATCTCCAAGAGATCAAGAACAAAGTGCTGACCCCGCATAATGCCATCACCGTCGGCGAAATGCCCGGCGTAAGCGACATCGACGAGATCATCCGTACCGTTGGTAGCAGAAGCGGAGAACTCAATATGATTTTCATCTTCGATATCGTTTGTATTGACGATGTGCCTGGTAAAGTCCGCATGACTCTTCAACCCTGGACTGTAAAGGACATCCGCCGTATCGTAGACAAATGGCAGCGCGCCATGCTGGAACGTGATGGGTGGAATTCTGTCTTTATCGAAAACCACGATAATCCGCGCTCTGTATCCCGATACACAGATGATAGCGACACTTACCGCACCTACGGTGCTACACTACTAGCACTGATGCAAACAACACTTAATGGCACTCTTTTCATCTACCAAGGCGAGGAACTTGGCATGCGGAACGTGCCCGCATCTTGGGATCCGGAGAAAGATTACAAAGACATCGAAAGCATCAACTTCTGGAAGAAAAGCAAGGAATTGTATGGCCACGACCCGAGACGGCTAGCCGAAGAACGTAAAGTCCTCGAAAAGAAAGCCCGTGACCACGCGAGGACACCTATGCAATGGGATAGCAGTTCTAATGCCGGCTTTTGCACGGAGGGTGTTAAACCATGGATGCGCGTAAACGACGATTACAAATCCGTCAACGCTGACGCCCAACGTTCTAATCATACCCCATCCGAATTGTCGGTGTTGCAATTCTGGCAGCGCGGTCTAGCCAACAGGAAAGAGCACAGCGATGTCTTTGTGTATGGAGATTTTGAAGTAGTCGGACCAGAGAGCGAAGAAATCCTCGCTTATACCCGTACGGGGAATAAGGGAGGGAGATGGCTAATTGTTCTAAACTTTTCCGGAAAAGATGTTACGTGGGAGATTCCGCAATTGGGCAAAGACGTTGTGTGGATGGCGGGAAACTACACAAAGGGGAAACCTAAGAAAGGAAACTCGGGCAAGGTTTCCTTGAAGCCGTGGGAAGGCATACTGGGCAGGTGCGAGGGGTAGATTGCGTATACATTATCGTACAAAAATATACAGGGTTACAAGCATCCTCTTCTACTTCTGTCTCCAGCTGTAACCGGAGCTTCACTCTTGTGATAGTCCTGAGCCTACACGAGCTCCTTCGACCGAACCGGACAAGACCCCAAGTTGGCTCCTACCACCGGTTAAGATGCAATGGCTGTTCCAAAATAGATGGGCTACGCTGATGCCTAGGATAAGGTATGTAACTATATGAATTCTCTGCCCAAGACCGAAGTTATACAACAAGAATTGAGAATGTCCAAGATTTCGCCCATTTCGTTCGAGCTACGAGGTAGGTCTCCATCAAGGAGCAATCGAAACAAGAAAAAGGCGCTACAAAACTGTGTATAGAAAAGGATTGGCGTCGGGACTATTTCAACATCAGAGCATCGACAACACGTCCAAGCGAAAAGCTGACGTAGAGTTACACAGCTGCTCCCCTGTAGAGTCTGGAACCAAGAAGACAAGTACGGCGATATATATAGCGTGTATAACCCCATTCAGCCTCGTCTAGCTGGTGTGGGGATACCAAAATACGGTATACCATCGTCCTACCACATTGATCTGAAAAGTCACCAAGTTGAAAAAGGCCACGACAGCGCCGACTTGGTCCGTTTTTGTTGACAACGTTTCACAGACTATTATTCGAAAAGACAGTTGAAAATCCATGACTTCTGCAAGTCAGCCGATAGCAAAGCCTTACCCCCACGATGCATCCACCTTCCTATCTTCGATACTCCGTACACGCTGGCTCTCGACGTTCCCTTGTTGTGCAAGGCCCCAACAAGTCACGCATTTATCGGATTGGCAAATTTTCAGTGCTCTTCTGTATCACCGATGAGGGGCTTGATGATCTTTCTCGTCCCCTCGGTCTTCTTGGAGCCATTTCTTATTCTTAAAAAAGGTCCAGCCAATCCGGGTCCATGAGAAATCGGGAGGGGGAAATGCGAGAAGGTTTGAAGTGCCGCAAGAGCTATTCAACCCCAATCCGAAAGCTACTTCGGTTTCCGCTGTGGGGTTCGAGGGGCAGGGGCGCGAACGGGTTAGGACATAGAGCCGACGGTCTGGGTTATGCTAGGCATTATGGGAGCAAAGGATCGAGTGCTGGTGAAACTTCGGTGGGTGGATAGGAAGGGGTGGTTCAGGAATTAGTTGGGATTCTGAAACTGGGAAGCGTGAGGGCGGCTGGTAGTTCTGTTTGTGCGGAGGGGTGGTTCATGATAATAAGATGGAGATCCAATGGTTTAAGCTATGAGCGTGTCTGATCAGTTGTTCCTGGATTTCGTGCTGAAGCCGACCATTTTGTTTTTTTGGTCTGTTTGTTGTAGTAGTGGATGGTTTATGAGATCGGTGGTAAGGTTAGATACTCCCGTTCTCGGTTGGGAGTCCGAGGGCCGGATTAAGCGATTCTCACCAAAACCTGTACCCATATAAACAACTGTCTTGATTTGCCTTGGTCATACTCATCAAATATATCAAAAGACTTTTCATGCTTACATGACCTGTCCAAGGACATTTCATGCTGTTTTTGACGAAATTTCGAGGTCTCATAAACATACCTTAGATCAATCGCTGTTTCGGTGAGGATTGTTTTTGTCTTTTTTCCGACCCCTCGGTCATCTGCCAGACTGTTTGGTGGGTGGCTGTAATCTGAAATCCGAAATACATAGCCTCAAGGGGATGGATCGAAGCGTGCCCTCGTATGTTATGGTTCAAAACGACTTTTCTTTTACTCGAACAAAACTGTGAGGAAAGACGCGATGATGAGAAAACAGGGGGGCTACGAAATTAATCAAGAACGCTCTGTGAATGGCGTAGATGATGCCGGAACAGCGTCCCATCTTCCTTGTAGTCGTTTCGTTTGTAAATGCGGTCTTTCAGAGTACGAGGAATGTTTCAAACAGATTTTCGAGGTTAGATTGCTAGAATGGGAGTAGGAGACGACTAAGTAGGTAATAGATGTAATGTTAGTTAGGGTGTTGTTAAGAGTGTTGGCGGCAAAGATATCAATGCGGTTGAGCGTTTGACCACGACATGAATTTTCTGAGTACAGTATTGTCGTAAAGAACGAGTAGACGAAATATCTTCATCGACTAGCGTGAGAGACTGATATGAAAGGTAAAGAGGATTGAGAACGAGTGGGTGGCGGCGGGAATTAGATAAGTAGGAAGTGAAGAAGAAAGGGGGTCACACTGTCGATAGTCTCTTGTTGTTTATCAAGAAACTACGCACAGCCCTGAAAGCCAATCCTTCAGCGCTTCAATGCCTCCTTCACTCTCCGGTTTGCTCTTCTCGTTTACGTTTGTAGAGTCCGCCTCCACTTTTCCACTCCTCGTACGAGATCTCTCCGCGTCGTCTTCCGTCCTCTTCCTCGCTGAGATAGAGTTTAATTCCAACCGGAATTCGCCTTCTTGGGTTCCAAAATAGCTGTACGCCACAACGTTAGCACAAGCCGTTCCGACGTCTCCCCCCCCTCAATCTCTTCCAAGGAAAACAGCACTCACCTTCTCATCATAACACCCACCCTGCACACGCTCCTGGTCTTAAGCTCTCCGGCATCTTTCTTCTGTTTACCCCTATATGTCGCCTTGAAATCACTCCAAGGTACCCAAAACTTCTTCCCCTCTTCCCCAGCCTTGAACTCCACTTCCCAGCTAATTCCGGCCTTTTCTCTCCCGTCTTCTCGTTTGCCCGGCAAGGGCTCATCCTTCAATATGAGAGTGTATATTTTTCCATCTCCTTCATTCACTCCTACCTCTATGCCATCATAAACGCTCAAATCCCAGTAGCTGCCTTCGTCGTTGCTGCTCTTATTCGGCGGAGCATCGTCAGGACTGAACTGTGATGCGAACCCCGCTCCACCTAAAGTCTTGATGTCGAGGTTGCCGTGGAAAAGTGCGCCATTGGAAGCAAGAGAGGAGAGATAGGACTGGGAAGAGCCGCCGCGGATGCGGTCATCGGTTGTGGTCCACGGAGGTGGGAGCCAAGGTCTAATAAACTCATTAGGCTGTACAGTACTGCGTGTTGGATGAAGCAACGAGAGGTTTTTTACTTGGTGTTGCCAAAGAGGAAGAGTGGGGCAGTAGATGCGGAAGGCATTGTGATCGACAAGCGAGAGTTGGTAGATGCTATTAGGTTGACAGGTTCGGACATGGTATAGCTATGGCAAATCACTTTATATGTCATCGTTAAACATGCTTGTAATAATCAATGATGCAAATCTGGCTCTATCTAGCTTTTTGAGTACAACTCTATCAAGCTCTTCAACCTACTCTCCACCCTCTCAGGATTTCGCAGACGCAGCCGAAAAACTATCAACTAACTTTCCGATTTACTTCTAGAGCTCGCAAACGCCTCCAAACACTACGCCCCTTCTATGAAAGATTATGGTCGAGTAAAAGCAATGCTAGCCTCCTTCAGGTAGATGGTTCTTGTCTTCGTGCTCGGTATCTAGATGGTCGATCAGAAACTCAAGAGATCTTTCACGCTCATGCTTCGTCCACTAGTGCTGCTAGAGCTAGGGTTTCTTCTATCTTTGTTCAACATCAACAATGCAGCCGTGGCTTCTTGGTCTTGCTCCTTCATGGCCTCGGGTAGCAGAGTTGGGGAAGTGGATGCAGAATGAGTATATTGGGACCGGTAACCTTGGCAGTGATGCTGTGGTCCAAAAGCAGGGGATGGTAAGGTTGAGAGTGATGACGCATAGGATGAGGCCGCTTGGCTTTGGAAAGCATTTAGCGCTGGAGAGGCAGTAGCCGATTCCGGGCTTTTGTACGGATTCGCGCGGCGTTGCGCTGCAGGAAAAGCAGGAGAAGTGCTGGTAGACCCCAAGTTCACCATCTCCAGATCTTCGTCGTCATTCTCATCTTCTAGGTCCAGTGTAAAGTTATGGTGGCGAAGTGGTGGGGCTTGAGATTGGATAATTGGATGAGATATGGAACTATTCGCAGCTTTGAGATTGGTAATGCACTCTTCGAGGTAGCGGAGATAATCAATGCTTGCCTGGGGAAACGGTTAGATTGCGTGGCCTTAATTGTTCTTTGCTAATGACGGACGTACCTGCAGGATGGCAAGTTTGTGCATCTCCTGGTCTTTACAGGCAGGTATCATGTCCTTTAGCACGCCAAACTCGTCATTCATTTTCGACCTTCGTCTTCGCTCGATGACAGAATGGGCTGTCTTCCTGGCAATCTTCTTGCCAGCCACACTCGTAGCGCTAGGCTGCTTCTTGTTTGCAGGAGCCGACGTCGCCAATGATTCACTCGCTCCTCTCTTGTTCGAGCCTTTTGCGGTGCGCTGTACACTGGTACTGCTGGATTCTTCGCTTTTTTGTGACTTGGGCTTCATCTGTATGATCTTTCGTGATCGTGTGGGCGGTGGAGGTAGTGAGAAATCCGAGGTCATGGTCTGATGCGACGGCTGGCTGTTCATCGAGGATTTACTTCCAGCCGAAGCGATGGCAGGTGGAGGTAGAGCGAAGGACATCTTCTCTGTTGAGAGACGTGGTCCTTCTTTGCCCCGGATGTCGGTGGAAGAAGCAGGAGTAGGAGGAAGACTCCATCGAGGCATTGCGAATCTGAGGACTATAGTGTTTCAATGTGGTGGGTATGGTAACTCTTGGCGGGAGGCTATTCCAGGGTACGGGCAAGATTGAGAGAAGTCGAGGAAAAGAGAGACAGACACAGAGTCCCCCTTCACGCTCAGACGTGGGAAGCCCCTCCATTTTGGGTGGACTTTGGGTGATTCCTTTCAAAGTTGGTCGCGTGCCCACAAGCCAACACGTGGGGCGTCAGTAAAGATTCAGTGGAACGATTGCGACGATGCATAAAATATCACAGTTAGAACTAGCCCTTGTGCATCAGGTACGGATGTATTATTACCTGTAATTGTTATCGCAGAATTACAGGTACCTTATGCAAGCGCAACATGACTCGCCGTATCGTACCAGTGTTTTATTTACTACTATTGTGAATCAATACCCGAGACTCGTTGGTTGTTACTTTACCGTACCGTACTTGCTAGTTGCTACAGAACATTCCTCTGTTCCACTTGTTTGTTTGGTTCCCAGAACAATACTGCAGGCACATCTGATTGATCGACAGAAACCTACAGCTGGTGAGTTGCCAAAAGGTATTGCATAGGAACGGTTCTACGGAGGTACAGAGTATGAGACATGAAGATCTCGGTTTCGATTTCTGCACGCCTTTTCTTCCGTCGTGATTCGGCCTAAACTGGTTTCGGCCAACAGCCCTACAATTTCTAGCAGCCGCTTTTAGCCCGCGCTATTTTGCGCCAGCGGTCCATGGTAAGGTAACAATCCACCTCACTCTGCCTTCTTCGTTGATTGTCCCTCTTCACCACCCCATGAACACTTCACTCTCCTTAATCACCACAAACACCACATTCACTACGCATCATGGGAAGCTCTCGACTGTTGGATTCAGTCAAGACATGGAAATCGATACCGACGGTCCACCTTTTGCTGATCGCGGCAAAGACCCAGACGCCATGGATACATCCCTAGATCTCAACCACGACGACAAAGCCAAGGGCAAGGAAGTCATCCCCACTTCGGGGCCTGAGGTGGCGGTGCTGCAAGATGCGAGACAGATCTTTGAGCGACCTAGGGAGGAAGATGCTCTACCCAAGGTGCCAAATCTAATTGGTAAGATCTCAGCCTGGGTCTCTGTAGCACATTGATTGCGATTATGGTTTTGACCTGGCCCTTTGAGTAGCCCGCCAGGCACAAACATCTCACCTCCAACAAGACCTACTCTCACTCTTTCATCTTCAGCCAGTCGCCGCTAGCGTTGCGCGGACAGACCCCACAACGGGCGAGAAGATCAACAAGATGAGGAAGTCTTACGAAGGGAAGGTGAAAATTCTTGGATTGGCGGGCAGGAATCGAGCGGTTAAGCACGAGAATGGCAAGGATCTGGGTTTGCTTGAGATGACACGATGGCCCGAGGAAGAGTGGCACAACCAGAAGATTGCCGGCAAAGATGTCCATAAAGGATTACCGAGTGGGATATTAGCAAAGCTAGAGAGGGCGATGCAGATGCAGCCGGGTCCGGTATCAAATACCCCAGAGAATGATTGGGAGGATCTGCTGGGTCATGAAAAAGTGAAACCGCTGCCCACAATTGCGGAGCAAAATCCAAAACACGCTATGAATGCAGAGAAACTCAAGGCGAAGCCAAATGGCCAGGTTAACGGCGTCCGCGCCCCCGTTGGCAAAGACCAAGCAGCGGAGGTATTGCGGCCCAAACGTGCCGGAAAGAAGCGGAGGTACGATGAGCACAGTTTTGAGGGATACGGCGAGGGCTATGTCGATGACGATGGGGACTTGGTAGAGGGGAGTGGCTACACGTCCAATGAAGGCAGCAGACAAAGCGCTACCTCGAGGAAGCGGAAGAAGGTATTATCCCTGCATATGATCTTGTCGCTTAAACTTTGCCGCTGACAGGTTGCTGTAAAGTCCTATCACGCAATTAGTCCAACCTTTGGAGAACGATCAGGCAGTTACAGTGCCGGCATGGTCGGCGTTAGCAGCAGTACAGGTGTATATGGACGATAACACGAAAACCCAACCCCCGCAACCTCAACCTACAAAACGATTTCCCGAATCTACCCCAACCATCACGTCACAATGATTCTACAAACCTCCGTTTGCCAACGGCTCTACACAATCTTCTTTCTGATATGGCCTACACAGGCAGCAGCACATCGGTATGTGGACGACAACCTAAATCCTGCATAAGCCAGAAAGTCTCTGCTCCACGACAGGGATAATTGGAATGTCGAAAAAGGCTCGTCCTCAATGTGCCTCGACTTCCGGCTTATCACCAATAGCCTCTTCTCCAACCCACAAAACGCCAACACGTCACCGGCGTTACGTCTATACCATGGCTACCAACGCTCTCACACACACCCAACACTCTTACACCCCCACGCATCGCATACCACATCTCGGCCCCACCTCCCCCACACGCACACACATCATCATTCCAAAATTTCCTTACATGTATCACGAACCCTGGGTATACCCGCATTGAGCGTTTCCGGCGTTGGTGCAAAAAGGGGCATCATGGCGTTTTTTTTATGTTATTGTCCAAACTACATTTACGATAGTTCTGGCAGAACATGTGCGAGATACAATGTTGCATTTATGCTAGAGGAAGTTTTGGTAGTTCAGTGGAGAATATGAAATCTGAAGTTGAAAGATGGATTTTTGTGATGGGTTGGTTTTTTGGGGGGTAAATTGATATGGCTTTGGTTTTAATCTACCTTTCCGTCCCCTTCCCCCCCCTTCAATCCCCATTCCCATCCCCTTCCCCCTCCCTCCACAACCTCATCCTCCTCCTCCCCCCCCTCCCCTTCCACCTCCACCCCCGCCCCCATCACCAGCACCACTCTCAAACTCCTACAAGAAATCAACAGAAACTAAAAAGAAAAGGAAAGATTAATGGAGCCAAGGGCGAAGAAGAAGAGAGGAATGGGGAAACGAAGATACATGGACGCGTGGACTGCAGCGTTTTCTGGTTTTTGGTTGGGCTGGGTTGGTGGGAGGGGAGGGGTAGGCGTGCTTTTTGAGATGAGGTGGAGGAAGGCGAGGGAGGGATAAGCGGATTTATTTGAATGAAGCGGGTACGCTGGAGGTGGGGCTGGTGCTACAGTAGAGGAGGGGCAGTGGGGAGGAAGAGGTTTTTTTTTTTTTAGTCTTTGATGTAATGGTTGTGGCGGACGAGAAGAAGGTTTGTTCGAAGGAAGTTCACCCCGGAGGAAACGGGGACGTGATGCTTCTAGAAAGATATAGATGACAAAGCGTTTCTGCAAATTCGGATTGGAGAGCTCGGGGAAATCAGCCAGGGGCAATTACTGTTAAAATACAAAGAGCTGGCAGACAATAACCCCAAGAACCCGTGAAGATTATGATATACAGCGTGCAAATACTCCATATCCCATCACCAACGCCTCACAACTTTCCCAAAAGCCTCTCGACCAACCCCTTCACCTCCCCGGCTTCCACCTCAACATTGACCCCCAGCCGCCGACAACGCACCTCCGCCTTCCCGTTCAATTTCCACCTCTTGCCCAATAGCACGACGATCGGATACCCGATCAAATCCGCGTCTTTGAGCTTCCAGACGAAACTCCTGTCGCGGTCATCGAGAACGGCATCGATGTTTTCAAAATGGGGAGATGCACTATCAATATTGGACGAAAGAAAGTCATATATCTCGATTGCGGAGGCTGTATACTCCAAATAGGGTATAATAACGACTTCAAAGGGTGCCATGACACGCGGCCAATTCAGCCCGATGGAGTCAGCGAGGATGTCGGCGACGGCAGCGATGAGGCGGGAGACGCCAATGCCGTGGCAGCCCATTTGCATGGGGACGGGGCCGCTCTCTAGCTGCGAGGTATCTGAGGCGATGGTGGCCCGTAGCGGTTTGCTATACCTAGTGCCTAGGAAGAAGGTGTGGCCGAGCTCGACTGCTGTTTGGACTTTGAGGGTTCCCGTGGCGCATTTGAGACATTGGTCGCCGGTTTCGAGGCGGAGGAGGTCGGGTGCGCCGTCGCCGGAAATTGAGGGTTTTATATGGATTGGAGGCGTCAAGTTCAGCGTTGAGAAAAGGTTGGTAGTTGCTTGGGTTGAATTCTCGAATTGGGATTCGGGTACGCGGAAGTCGAAAATTCGGTGAACGGTTGGTGGTTCATTACCGCCCCCGGCCTGTGCAGCTTTCCAGAAACGAATGAAAGTATCCATTGGGTTTTCCACACCCAGATCCAGTTCAGGAAACAATTGTCTAAGTAGGAAAGGATTTATTACAGCCGTTCTCGACGGTCCGATCCTGGCCGGGTAAACAGCTTCCACAAGAAAATGGTGATCCTTACTGATGCCATACCAGGAGCAAAAAACGTCGGAACTGTAAGCTTGACCACTTGGAGCAGGCGCCAGCTCTGAGTCTGCTCCAGCTTCCGATGAAGCGATCCGTGGACGAAGATCGAAGTTGCCCTTAGCTACCTCTTCCTCGTTAATAGCGAAAGAGCATGAAGTGCAACTGATAATCCTATCTTCTCCTTTTGGAGTTGGAAAGTGATATTCATGGCTAAGATCGCCGCCAATATCGCCAGAGTCTGCTTCGGCGACGACGTAGGGGATTTTGAATTCATCGAAGAAGCCGGTGTAAGCGCGCCGGACGTCCTCATAAGTGTGTAGTGCTTTCTCCTTGGTCGAGTCGAAGGTATATAGATCCTTCATCAGAAACTCCCGCGTGCGTAGCAGACCCTGACGCGGACGCAGTTCATCTCGATATTTGCGGGCTATGCAATCAGCTACAACTAGAAGTGCATAGCGAGCGATTCCACTGACTTATCTGGTAAAGCATAAGAGGAAGGTTTTTGTACGATTTGACCATGCCGCCGACAAGTGACGTAATCTCTTCTTCATGCGTTGGCGATAAAAGATACTTATGGTCTTTACGGTCACTGAAACGGAATAGCTTCGCCAGCGATTAGAATGAAAAAATTTGCTATATGAGATATAGTAGTACCTCTGAGCTCCCGTGCAATCTTCCAGATTCCTCCCATAATTCTTCGGAAGAAAATGTTGAGAGAGAGATCTTTGATGCACCTAGACGTTCGTGAGCACGCGAAGGGGGAGAAGGCCACGCAATAGACTAGGGTCTACCAAGCTTAACCATGTGCTTGTCGAGTAAGCGTTCGAGCTTTTCCTGTATCCTCAAACCCAAGGGAAGGAATTGAAAGAGACCAGAATGTGCCTGTCGTTCCATATCAACAGGGGAGGTCCAGCAATGCAGCTATTCAACCTACCTGACGCACAAATCCTCCTCGCACCAACATGGAGTGGGAATCCTCTGTGCTCCTAATCAGAATACAAACTTCCCAAGCTTTTTTATGAAAGCAGACCTTCGTCACCGTTTGAAGGTGCGATGCCACCTGTAGGCACCCAGAACCGTGATAATCGCCTTCTGCCGTCATCCTATGATTGACGGTCAGCAAAATCGTTTACTACATATATCTGTGAGCAACATACATGAAGCGACCGCAATTGAAGAAATTGAGGCTTCTGAGTTTTCGCAAAACGTAACGATGTAAAAGGACTAGCCAAGCAGAGAGCGTTATATCTTAAGAGATATGACTGCATTCAAGCTAAGCACCTAAGGATGATTCGAGATGAGAAAATATTTATAGGAGGACGTCTCATGATTATTTGAACATTAGAGTAAAATTGACTGCTGAATGATTGTAATGAAAGTCTGCATAAACGATTCAAATTATTGGGTGATGCTGTCGACTCACGAACTGATGGACCAAAATAAGGTAAATGTCGATGTTGGAAATGGATACCTTAAAGTGTACGGATTAGGACCGGAAGAACGTATTTCCTGACCTCGGTAGTTGCTATGCAAAGCTGCCCGAGAGTCAACAAGGCGCTTGGGCAGATCGAAGGACAGCACAACTTTTGGTTGACGTTGTTGTAACTACCTTACCGTGGCAGTCGCAAGTCTATGATCGAGTCTATAAATGATCGCAAATCAATCACGCCTTTCTGCTTTCACCCTTCTCAGTGTCGGCAACTTCTAGTATGAATCGCAAAAAAAGGGGCCAGTAAACAAAAACCCAGAATCAAACACGCAAGGGCTCTTTGATTGCTTTATAAGATAGGCTCGACATTATCATTCGCCATCTGGTATCGAAGCTATTGGAAAATAAAACATGCAAACATTTGCTGTTTACTATCTTCTTTTTCTGGTCAACCTCGCAAGGGCGACGTCCTTTCAATATTTGCCGTTCTCCTCACCCTACGTTGGACAACAGATTCAGGATGTCGAAGGATCAACAGGTGACCTGCTAAGGCGTCAGAGTGGCTGTGCCTCAGGCCTCATCTCATGCGCAAATCTCGGTGGATTAGGCGTATGCTGCAAATCCAACGCCATGTGCGCCCTTGATCAAGCTGGCCATGTCGCTTGTTGCCCGGTTGGATCAGCATGCACAGGTACTATCAACGCCGGATCGGTACTGGCAACAGGGCTAAGTACTGGAAGCACATCGACAAGTGCACCGCAATCGCAGACGACGACGACGCCCTCAGCGACATCGAATAGTGCGCAGGTCACTGGTTTGAGAAGTACAGTGCCAAATTCGTACTTCCCGTTCATCTATTTGCCGACCACTTTCTCGAACGCCGCCGAATGTTCGTCATCCTTCTCGAGTTGCGGCTCGGCATTCAGCAGCTGTACCAGCTCATTAGGCACTGGAGCCAATGGTGTCACCGCCCCGGGGGTCACCATTACAGGGCCCGGAGTAGGTGCCACAGCACAAACGCCGTTACCATCAGTCTCGGCCGCTTCGATTTGCTCCAGCCTCAGCACACAGGCTTGCTATCCTCTTCAGCTTACGAATTGTCCGATGTATGGTACCGCCGGCGAGACGGCACCTTCAGCGGCAACGTTTATCGCTCCAAACGCGGCACCTACAAGGTGTGCTGCTATCTACGGCGTGGGTGCCGGTATCGTTGTTGGCATTGCAGGGCAGATAATCGGATAAGCTTGACTTTGAATGTGCGCCAAGGAAGTGAGGGTTATTAATGACAGAATATGCGCAAGCGATTTTTGAGCTTTACGATGGGGGTTGATGGAGTTGATAGTTGCGTTTAGTGGATACCCCCATGCTATAATCCAGATCTTTCGGTGGGGAAATGGGCGTTTGAGCATACCTGATACTTCGAACAACTTGTATTATACTCGTACTCGTAGAGTCGTAGTATGGTAGATGCAGCTAAAGTCCTAATCGATTGCAGGGATGCTGTGCTATGACAGCGTTGTCGCAAATAAGTTGGACCGCCTGCAGTTGCCATGAACTTGGTTGTTTCTTCAGAGTCGAAGGCACAAGGTATCTAGATTTCGCCCATATCTTGATGAAAGAAAATCCCAAGATATCAAGTTCCTCATGATGTTGAAGACATTTGTAGTCGCTAATTGGTGCCGTCGCTGGGCGGGGTTGCGTTGCCCAGTGGGATCTCGCTATTCTAAATGTAAACATGCAGAATGGTACTCCATCACCACTCACTCGAAGATTATTGGCTGCATTCTTTGAACTTCGACCTTGAACCCTTGTGTCGCACAAACTCAAACTCATCTCGTCGTCCATCAACCTTTTCAATCCATCGAATACAAGGTATATTTGAGTGTGCGGCTCTTAGTGGTGGGACGTTCGGATTATTGGTGGTGGCTGGCCAAAGAGGTGGTTGGGAATTGATGATAGAACCTAAGCTTGCATTCCCGAACTCCTTCACATCTCAACTCTTCCCTACACTCACTTACTCAAACTACGCTCGTTATCTGACTGCTGATCGACAATACATCTGCCGCGTGCATCCTAGATATTGTTCAGGACGAAGCGGCGGATTAGGGCTTGACCGGCGGTGAACCTCGACTGTAGCGGCGGCCGACTACATTCCTCAACCTCCAGCACATTCCTCAGCATGCGCTTCTCACAACCACCGACTCTCCTCTCCCTTCTTGCATTCGTCCTCTCTTCAACTCACACGACCAGCGCAACACCCTTACCTTACGATGAAGCGATACTCGGATCAGACAATAGCTCGCTCGTGGAGAGAAGCTGCATAAACTCTTGCGGAAATGGAGGTCTATGCTGCGGAGCCCAACAAGCATGCCTTACCATCAACGGGCAACCTAATTGCGGCGATGCCACTGCAGCTCCAGCAAACACAGCAAATAATGTCGCAGGCAATAGCCAATGGCAGCTCTACACCACAACCTATACCGAGACTGATCTCCTCACTCGAACTTCAACCTACAGCTCCTACTTCGCCTCCGTCACCTCTCAGCTAGTAGCTACACCAACCACATTTGTAGCGCCCGCAGTCACAAGCATCTACTGCGATCCCGCCCTCCAGTTTAGCCCTTGCGGCGGCAGCCTCTGCTGTGCCCCGGGCCAAGTCTGCGTATATCAAGGCCAATGCGGAGCAGCAGTCAACACCGTGAGCGATGTCAGCAGCTTCCTCTACTCCTCGGTAACCAATACCGCGTCCGCATTTATACGGCCAACGAGCAACACTGTTCAGACTATTACTTCCACAGGCTCCCCAACAACGACAGTGCCTTTTAGCACACCAACTTCCACAAGTTCAACCGCTGGCATGGCAGCCTCAACAACAAACAACGGCCTAAGCGGCGGTGCGATCGCAGGCATCGTCATCGGCGTCATAGCAGGCATCATCCTTCTCCTCCTCATCTGCACCTTCTTCTGCTTCAAAGGCCTTCTCGACGGCTTTCTCGCACTCATCGGCCTCGGCCCAAAAAGACGTCGTACTGAAGAAACATACATTGAAGAACGACGCTCGCGTCACGGAGGAGGTGGTGGAGGTGGACGCACGTGGTATGGCGCCGCAAGACCGAATAGGGTTGAGCGACCGAAGAAGAGCGGGTTAGGGGGGGTTACGGGCGTGGCGGCGGGGTTGGCGGGGTTGGCGGTGCTTTTGGGTTTGAAGAGGAGGAGGGATAGGAAGGAGAAAAGCGAGTATACTGGGAGCAGTTACTCGTACAGTGATTACACCAGTGCAAGTGAGTAACCCCCTATTTCCTCTACTCAATTGCCAGCAATACTGACAAGCGCACAGGTAGCGAATCATCAGATCGAAGGACGAGGGAGTCGAGGCGGTCGAGACGATAGTCGCCATCCTAATTTGAGATTGTAATTTGTCTTCTTCTTTTTCTTCGCCGCATAAAGGCGGTACAGTTTTTGCATATAGCGGGATGTTGGGATTTGGGCATTTGGAAGCGTGATGATTACTTGATAAATTGAAGAGTACCCTAAGTACAGGGTGTCGGGACTGTGATGGCTGCCTGGGGTGACGTGGCCAGGAAGGAAAATGATAATAAAGGATTGTAAATAGTACGGAAAAGATGGAGAATGAATGTTGAAAGAGCACTATCGGGCTTTTGCTCTGCTAATTTCACACGCTGCATGCTTCATCTCGTGATCGTTCTTATTTCGAAATCACCCTCACTTCCACTCCTTACTATTAGCGTATGCAGAAAGCTATGGATTCCTTGGCATCGCAATTGTCGCGCCCCCCCCCCAAATTTACTATTGAATCCAGACATTCTTGACATTCTCAAACCTTCAACGCTCTATTGGAAAATCAATAGAAAAATCAAACCGGTAAATTTGAAGCTGTTCAACCCTTTCACAGTGCTGACATCCTTTTAGCCCCCCCGACCCCCGAAGCCATCATGCCGTCGTCACGTCGAAGTCAGAAACTACCTCTAGAGGATTCACTCATCCCCTCAAGCATCTCATCAACGAAGAAACCTTCTGGCAAAGCCAAAGCAGACGCTGCTCGCAAAGCCAAAGCAGACGCCGCTGCTAGGACCATTGTAGAGGCTGCTGCCAAAGCCAATTGCCCCCGCAATTTCAAGGGACAGATCATTGATAGTTTCAAAGCAGCGAAGAAAGTCTCGCCGTTGAACCAGCCTTCACGAATATCGATACAGGATAGATAGTCATCGATTGTATACATCGGAAGAACGCTTCAGGAATGCTCTCTCTTTCTAGAGACTTGATAGCGAGCTGGCTCATCAACTGATGCATAGGCTTGATGACGTCACCCCGTAGTCTCGTTGAACAGAGTCTCATCGACGAAGACAAGCTGTTCAGCCGTCAGCTGCAACAGATCGGCAACTCAGTTTAATCGCAGCTCATCGTTCTGTCTGATGCTCACACGCTGTTCCTTCTTATTGCTCCAGTGTCTCTTCTTCAGAATTCTCGATATCGTGAACTGATGAACATGTATACTTCACTCTTCTCATAGAAATCACATCATCTCTTTCTGCATGACTCATGACTGTTGCTTCAGGTATGTAATTAGGGAGTCTTCAGCTGCTGAAAAGACCTTTCGGAGAGCGTTCTTCGGACGAAACTGAGGTCTAAAGGGAGAGTCATACATGAAGAGATTCTCTTGCATAGTATAAACGGTGTTACGGTGACAGTGAACCTCTTCGGCGATGACGGAGGAGGATTCAATGTAAAAGCAGGAGGCGTAGTATCTTCGAGCGAAGGGCCGAAGCCAGTGGACCTGTCATAGCTAAAAGAATGTCAGCTGTGAAAGGGTTGAACAGCTTCAAATTTACCGGTTTGATTTTTCTATTGATTTTTCAATAGAGCGTTGAAGGTTTGAGAATGTCAAGAATGTCTGAATTCAATAGTAAATTTGGGGGGGGGCGCGACAATTGCGATGCCAAGGAATCCATAGCTTTCTGCATACGCTAATACCTTAGGTACGGTATCCGAATCTTACATACAACTGTACGGAGGGAGGCAACGCGGGTGAGAGAAAAAGCCCTTACCGCGAAAGACGAATTCCCCTCCAATGGCACCAAATTCAGCAATGACTTTTAGAAGAAAACAATTGACAAAAATATGCAGTGTAGTAGTCAGTCGTTTCGCGCTCTCTTTTTGCGATTTTCTTTGTTCATATTATACGAGGTTGAGGTAGTATAGTTTGTGGACTCAGAGGTAGCTCAAATTCTACAGCTCAATCAACGCTTCATAAAGATATCAAAATCAAAGAAAATCGAATCGCTTTTGCATCACCCATCATTTATTATGTTGTTGCGTATGGTTTCCTTGGCTATATCGCTTACTAGCGCTGGGCAGGACATTCTCTTCTTCGAAGTTGCACATACCGACCTCGTCATCGTGGGGTTACTGTCCGGCCAAGACGAACAGAATAGTAGGGTGGAAAACGTGATGGGGAGGTGAGAATGGTGGCGTGGGGGGTGTGAATGAGGGCTGGAGTGGGCGTTGTGTGGGGAGAGGGAATATCTGGAAGGTGGAGGACGTGGAGAAGGGGAGGGAGGTGGAGGATCGGACCAGTAAGGGCGTAAGAGATCGGAATGCTGTGGAGAAGTAGATCGCAGATGATGATTTCGTTGTTGGGTTTGTTCCGCTTCCTTGTTCATGTTTGTGCGGGTGAGAGCGGGCTTCGTTGGGGGATATGCTTGGTATGCTGATAGTAGTGAAAGTTGTTTTTGCTAGGCGATGGGTCTTTGCAATTTTAAAAGTGAGGGGTGGCGGAAAGAGTCGTTTATCTATTCCATGAGCGCTTTGGAAAATTGGAGGGAAAGGTTGGGATCTTCAAGCTACGAGTGAAGCTCAACCATCCGAGATACTTTGCCCGTAAGCCATAAGCCCGGTGTTGGGCCTATTTTGTGCTGATCACAGCAAGGTTTAGTAGGACAGAGGCTCATTTCATCAAACAGGAAATGAGTCTCCGTTTTCTGGGTCATCCGTCTAAGATTAGGAGGCATTTCAGTGAATCTCAAACACCTGCGGCTTGGTTTTATTTTTTATCGCTTCATTCAAGGCCTCTCCAGCCATGAAACCTTGGACATAAGCCTCTCCAATCACGACATAGTGTTCTTCCACTGGCCGGAGGACCATAGGAGTAGAACACCCAGTGATAATGCACAAGATATCATTCTGACGTGTATCCAATGGTACGAGGCCATGGTGGCCTTTCTTCGAGATGCAAAATCGACGGTTCGTCGTAGCTAGGCTGAATCCAAACATTAATTCCTCGATGGTCGCCCGTATGTTTTCATGATCAGCATCTGAAATATCCGGATCGTGCTTTTTCAGTCCCAAGATGATGCACATAGGCAAGGCGATAGCTTCGCCAGAGACCTTCCTCCGGCGTCCTGGCGGTCTATCTGCTGAAAGAGCTCGAGCCAATCCAATAAGACGGTAAGCATCTTCACGATTGAGCTCAGGACCCCACCTTGGATGTAAGTCCATTATCATCCGAGCCATGTCCAAGACGGCCTCCCTTTTTATGTAGGAGAAGCTGCTTTCAGATGGATTCAGAGAATCCGAAAGCTTATGGACTGTATCGATCCCTATACCATCAGCATTAAGGATCCTCCCATCAGATGAGAAGTCACCCATAAAGGCAAGAGATCGGCAAGCCGAAAGACCTTCGTTGGCCAGAATAATGTGCAGGGACGTTGTTGACGGAGCCTCATTCCAATCTGGGACCCATGACGGACGCTTAGAGTCAGACGAGCCGATGCCCGACGCGGATAAACTGTCCAGATCACCATGCTCGGTGGCCAAGAATTGAAAGAGGCTTCGATATGTCTCATAAACATCCATTTGGTAGTCAACGGGAAATGCTCCGCTAGAGGTTTCACTAGCTATCCCAAGCATAGCATATACTCTGTCCTTCGGTACAGTACATTCGCGCTCTCGTTGCGATATAAGTAGACGGGAAAGCTTGACGTGCCCATTGAATTTAACTTTTTCGACTCCGCTAGGAGGATTCTCAAGTTTGCTTACTCCTCTTGCGCCGCGCAACTGTTGGACCACAAGAGGAGAACCATTTCTGAGTAAACCGAATCCCCTCAATTCTTCCTCATCAGATTCAGCTGCGTTTCTGAGGACAAGTACTAGTTCTCTCCAATCCACCCAGCTAGCTCCACATGTAACCACAATACGTTTTGCACAAATAAGCTCTTGGAATACCCATACGCGAGTCCAGTATGGGCGATTTAGAAGATCATAAAAGGCGATCCACTGTTTATTTGATCCGTCCTTTTTATAGGCAGCTGCAATTTTTTGATCTAATTCTTCTGGACCTTCGAGTGCTAGATAATAATCATATAGAATTCTCGCTGCATCTTCCTGTACATTCCAAGCCGCTTCGTTACTCTCAAATGAGTCGTCGGATGTTTCCGTAAGCTCCCTGATGAGAGACATTGCCAAGGAACTGCCTTGAGCTTCAGGGCCAAGCCAAACCCGAACGTATGAGGCTTGTTCGTAAATTCTGGTCATAATCCGTACTTGGGAGCTTCTTTCATCATCATCATCTTGGTTTATGCAAACAGCGTCTACCCAAATCAGGCGTGCGCTATCTTCCCCGCGTACCTGATATAGGAAGGAACCAAGATTCGGTCTTATACTGAAGGGTAGACCTTCGAGCTCAATAATTTCCGCAGGTTGTGGTTCACCCCATGTATACGATACGACCTCATACTTGAGAGTGCTATCCTTCAAACTAGCGTACAGAAGGGAACATA
>JAABUU010001154.1_pt1 | contig 47196 bp, 46 predicted proteins | sample 5559301 | NCBI WGS metagenome assembly JAABUU01 (sample SAMN10711884, study PRJNA513360) | rock metagenome | isolation source: Antarctica rocks | place: Antarctica: Victoria Land, Richard Nunatak white | reverse complement strand
TCGAATGAGTCTGTTTCAAGAATAGTCTCTCTATTCTGATCAAAATGACGAAGAATAGAGACTTCAGTCATTCGTTTCTTCATATGATCAAAGATCGTTTGACAAGCTTGATTTCATTCAAATATCATCTCTTTTTGAGTTAGTCGAATCAGAGAATGAACAATCTTCAAAAAGTTCTTTATAAAACGTCGATAGAAGTTGCAGAAGTCGACGAAGAACTGCATCTGAGTGAGATTTGTAGAAGTAGATCATTCGACTACTGCTTGTACTTTTCTGAAGTTCATCTTTAGTTCTTCGATGAATAGCAATAGTTTCAGAAGAAAGATCTTCTGAACATGAAACTTGCATTTGTTTATATTCATCTGTAGATTGATCTCTCGTAGTCTATGTAGAACTAGTCGTACGTGTTTCTTATGTTTCTTCAGTGTTTTGCTGTAGATGATAATGTCATCTAGATAGATCTGACAAAACTGATGTAGATAATCAAACAGCACGTCGTTCATATAATGTTGATAGAAAGTCGAGTCGTTGATTAATTCAAAAGACATCACGTGATATTTGTAGAAGTCAAAAGAGGTAATAAAGATAGTCAAATCTTCGCTATTCGAATGCATGCATAGTTTGTTGAAGACGACTATTATATTCAATCGAGTCAGATACTTGCTATCTTGAATACGAGCGAGAGTTTCGTCTATTAAGAGTAGAGAGTAGCAATCTCGTTTGATCAAAGCATTGAGCTTTCTATAATCGACGCAGAAACGCAGACTATCGTCTTTCTTTTCAACGAATAGTATGAGCGAAGCGTATGAGGTCGAGCTGAAAGATATAAAGCTCTTATTCAGATGTTCAATCAGATAATTCTTCATCTTTTGAAGCTTGTAGTCAGACATATGATAGAGACGACTTCGAGAAGACATTCTCTCGCCTGTCAACTCGATTTTGTGATCATAGAAACGATGAGAGGGTAGTTGATCAGTCATAGCTCGATCAAACACGTCTAGATAGTCATGATATTTCGAAGAAAGCTTAGCTTTGACTTCTTTCAAGATCTCTTCATGTGAAAGCTCTTGTAGATCTACATCTTCGAGTTTATTTCTAGCTGTTTTTAGAAGTCGATCGATTTTCGTGACGATGATTGCGAAAGTAGTCACATTCGATCGTTTGACTAGTGATCTATATGCTGCAGTCTCTATCATTGCTATGTTCATTGAATCGAAAGGCGAAGCGAAGTTGACTGAATTAGATGGTTTCACGATTTTACTGAATGAAGATGACTTCTCGCTGAGTTGAGTGACAACAGAAGAGATAGATCTCTTTAGTATTTGAGTAGAGATTGAACTCTTCTGTTCTATCGCGATTTTCTTGATGACAGAAAGAGAGGTCGAGCTAGCATCAATATGAGCCTTTGAATCAGGAAATTGAAGGCGATTGTTTCTCATATCAATCATTATCTCGATCTTATTCATTCATGTTTTTTCGAGAATCATCTGATGCTGACTCAATCGAGTAATCAGCATAGAGACGAAACGTTTCATATGATCTTGAACAGTCAGATTCGAATAAATTGCATGAGTAATGAGCTTTTTTGCATAATGATCATCGAATTTCCTTATTGACTTGAGCTTGATTAAAGATAATGATTCAATTTGCAAATGATCACAAACATTCTGCGCGATTAATTCATCAATGAACGAATAGTCAGCTGCTTCAGTGTCAATCAATGACTTTAATGAGTAACTAATTTCATTGCTAGATAGTACACATTCAGTAGTCAAAGATTTCGAGGCAAAGAAGTCATTTGAGCTGCTCGTTGTTGAAGAAATTAACACATCTTTCATCGCGTCTTTGATGAAAGTCACTAGTTTTTTGTCTCATTCTTCGATTTCTCTGTAAATAATTTCTTCTCTTCTTTCGGCATGACGATCTCATTGAGGCGAGAAATGAATGCACGAGATGTCGAAGTACTAGTCTTCAGCTGAGAGCAGTTCTTTGAAAGATGACTCGATACTTTGCAGTTGAAGCAGATGATTGACATTCTTGATCGTTCAGGTTCGAGGGTGAAAAAAGTAGCGAGTCGAACATAGCTAGTAGTCGAGACTGAAGCTGATGTCGACGAAGAAACAAAACGTTTTTTCGAAGCTGCTATCAATTTGACTGTTCATTGCTCGTCACGTAGCTGATAATTGACTCGTTGTTTGTTATTTACATCTTGAAGAAAGATCTTGAGCTTATCAAGCGAGCTAAACTTTATGAGGCAAACTGACAACGCGTTCTGAAGACGATTGTTGATTTTATTCTGAATGTCGTTCATCAGAATGATATCGTCGTAGTTCAGAAAGCTGAATATTCTAGTGAATTTTAAATAGAAAGAGCTGAAAGACTTGTTGAGCTGCTTCAGAGCGACGTACTTGCAACGACACTTTCGAATCAGATTCTGATCTTCATAAATTTCTTTCAGATGTTTCAGTAGCTCTGATAGTGACTGATAGAGTGAGAAAGCATCAACACGACGCTTTGCATAGATTTGCTGATCAGCATCGTCTTCTAGTCTGAAAATCACATAGACAATACGAATCTTTTCAGTAGAATAATGATTCGCGTTGACATCGAGCTTGTCAGCTATTTTGATGTTTCATGTCTCTCAGATAGAGTCATCTGTTTCGATGAAAATGAGTGAATTCGAAAGCTTGATGAACTTGTGATGATCATTCTCATTATCGAATAGAGTGAATAACTCTTGTGAGCTTCGAGAGCGTTGATCGACTTCAGAAATCGATGAAGTCTCTTTCTGATTGACTTGATGCTCGGCTGACTGAGTCTCTTGACGAGGCATAGATCGATCAGCTTGACGTTGTTTCGCTCTGAAGTTCAATCGCTCGTCTTGTAGCTGATGAATCTTTTTCTCTAGCTCATCGTTCTTATCAAAAGCGACTTCTAGTTGTTTCGCTCTCTTTTTGTGATCTTCTTGTACGAGAAGTCAGTGTTCATTGAGTTGTAGAGTCAAGTCGCGCTGACTTCGAAGCTCGTTCAGCATATTGATGACTTCGTTGAGTTGATTGCTGACTCAATGAAACAGTTGTTCTTCGATGTTTATGTTTCATGCGATGACAGCTTTCTCAGCTTCGACTGAAGCATCGATGAGTAGAAGTGAAACTCTTCTATTGACAATGCTTCTGAGCAGATGATTTGTTCGAGACTCAACTGACTCGACGTCGCGTGTCATGATGAGAGAAGGTAGAAGTTGTTGAGATAAAGATAGATGAGAGATTGATGTTTTGAATTGATGTTTTTTGATGAGTGAAAATTCAAAGAATTTCTTGTGAATTTCAGATAATAATTGAGTGCTTTATTCAAAGAATCTCTTGCAAATAGACTGATGAAAATGAGTGTAGAATCGAAGAATCTCTTGCAATCTAAAATGATGATGCAAATTTGAAGAATCTCTTGCAAATTTTCCTTACTGAATAGATTGTTTCATATCATCTATTCGTCGATAGCAGAGTAGTAGATGATGAGCATTTATCTAATGTTAGAGATCGATCTAGAGCAAGTCATAGAGATGTCATTTAACTAATAGATAAATGCTAAGAAAGAAAGATAGCTACAGAAAAGAAGCAGACTACACATATGTGTTTCTCAGTCGACGCTAGACTCAATAGAGACTAGTCAAGATGATGAAGCGAGAATAAATCTGACAAGGCTAGAAGACTGAGTCTGACAAGACTAGAATCGTGACATCTTCTTGAATGTCTATTGTCATTTAATTGATCTTTAACTCATCAAGTCTCTTGATGTGATTGACTTAAACATTGATTCATTGCTCATTGAGTTTCAAAGTCATGTCTCGTTGATCTCTTAACTCGATCAGCATCTTGATAATCTCATCTGATTAATCAATAGCTCATTGACGAAGTTGTTGACTCATGTTGATGTCTCATGAAATAGTAACATTCTGAGATTTCGCTGAAACATTGACAGAAATAAGAAAAACTCATCTACTAACAGTGCTTTTAAGCAGATGAGCTGTTCATGATTCAACTGATTCAGAATTGCGTGTCATTGTGAAAGATTGAAGATAGATAAATTATAATAAGATTGAGTGATTGATTTGATAATTTTGAGTAAATTTGAGTAAATTTGAAGATGTGTTTTGATAAAAGTAATTCAAAGAATCTCTTGCGAATTTTCTGAATGAACGAAGTAGATTATTTCATATCATTTACACGTTGATAGCAGAGTAGTTGATTAGCATTTATTTACTGTTAGAGATTGATCTAAAGCGAGTCATAGAAATGTCATTTAACTAATAGATAAATGCTAAGAAAGAAAAGTATCTACAGAAAAGAACTTGACTTATATGTGTATTTCTCAGCTCTGTGCTAGATTCAATTGAGTTGACATCTTATACATATGATGCAGAGTCTTAATGACATCATCTATAAATCAGATTCTCGCTAGACTCAATTAGAATAAAATCAGATGAAGACTAGATGAAGAATAGATGAAGAATAGACGAAAACTAAAATCATAACAACAACAAGAACTGATATTTCTTTTAGAAGTGAACTCTTTCAATCAGAAGTTTTATGCTGCTTTCAATTGATGATCATCAAATGATGATTCATCAAATTTGTCAGAAAGCAGTCATCTTCTTTATACTTAAGCATTGCTTCAATTCTTGCATGTTTTTGAATAGTGACTGATTTTTCAATGTCATTTCAAACTTGCACAAAGAAAAAACTGACATCTACTACATGAGTGAAAAAATCATTCATCTGTTTCAGATCTTGATTGTAGTTGAGCTTGAAGATCAGATTATGATCAGTAAACAGCTTATTTTCTTTGATGAGAACAGATACTTTCAGAAGTGCATGAGATGAAATCACAATTTAATCTTTGATTTGAACTATTCACTTAAAATTCAACAGATTTCTAGTGAGTATGAAAATGTTGACAGTAAATTCTTGACAACTATTTATTCTGACAATCTTTTTGTTCAAATAATCATAATGTCAATTTCAAGAAGTATCTTTACTCTGAAATCATTGATCAGATGAATCTTTCAACGAAAGCAAGTCGTTATCGATTTATCATCAGATAGAAATTCATGAATATATGTGATCAGAATCACAAAGTCATTGAAGTGATGAATCTTGTTTTCGATGTCTCATACTGATATGAGTGATGTCATTTTCTGTATGAATACATTCAAAGCAATGAATTTGATAAACTTATGATCTGCTATGATCATGATACATCTTATGTCTAAAACAATATCTTCTTTGAATTCATTCAGACTTCAGCAGACTTTGACTGTGATATATTGTCAATCACAAAAGATGTAATCGATGATTTGCAATGATTTTGAAGATGATTCAATAAGAATGCGTTTCTCTGATGATGACTTTGCTGTAACTGAGAACGTAACTGATTTGTTTATTGCTTGAACGATTGAACACTTTTCTAGATTATGATGAAGCTTATTTTCTGATTCAAAGACTTAATCACAGTGTTTGCAGACTTTAGTAGTTGTAGACTTGATTGTAGAAATCACAATGTCAGCATTCACAGATTCGTCTTTTCGATCAAAATTCGACTTCGATTCAATTTGAGATTGATTCTTCTCAAAAGTTTCTTCAGCGTATGCATCAGAAGCATTTTGCAGATATGCTTGCTGAATAGTGATTTGATACTGATTTCATTCATTGTCATGATAAACTTTCTGCTCTTCAGTATTAATTTTCGTCTTCTTGTTCTTCTGATTCTCGATTGAGACTTGATAAACTCGTTGAGATCATGATTGAAATGATGATTTGAGTAATGACTTGTCACGTTCTCAGTTATTTGAATAAAATGAACGCTGATTCAAATCTGATGCATTTTCGTCGTTTGTTAGTAGCAATGACTGTCATAAAGCTGACAAGATCGACATCGCTGTATTATCACTTAACTGCAAAGACTGCTGAGATTGATTCTGATAAGCATTGTTCTGATAGTTTGAAAATCTCGAAGTTTGTTTGAAATCACTCTGAAATTGTCGCTGAAAATTCGACTGAGAGTTAGAATTATCATACTGATCGTTGCTTCTATTATCTTGTTGATCATTGTCATTGCTGCGTTGATTATTGACTTCAGCACTGCAATTGATACTTGAAGTACTGATATTAGAATCAGTGTTTTCTTGATATCTTGCTGATAACTTTCATCAGATGTATTTTCTATTGTTCATATCACATAGAAAATCATTAATCTTAATGACAAAAGTAGATATCATAAGATCTTTTTGAAATTTCAAATCAATGTTGTTGTAGATAATTGACAACTGATTGAAGATGAAGTTTAGTTTCATTGATTTGACATTTGATTGAAGATGAAGTTTAGTTTCATTGATTTGACAGCTCTTAATATGATCTGAGCATACTTGCAAGATTCTCAATGATGTCGTGCATCTTTCATGATATATCTTTCTTTGATAATCGTGTTCAGAGCAACGTGAGACTGCTTGCGAAAGCGTTTGATCAAAGCATGTATTCACTCGTCGACATTGTCTTCATATTTGATCAATCTCTTCTCATCATCGATAAACTCTTCAATATATCATTTCATCGTGATGTCTTGAAGACAGATTCACAGATTTGTTCTCACTAAATTAACATTTTTAATATGAAGAATATTCTTGACACATTCAATGAAGAGATGAACATCTTGAAAGTATGTTTTCTTGTCTGAATGTTTCAGAAGATTGTCAGTGTGCATAAACTTGTCATTGTACATAAAGTCAAAGAATCTCACTTCAGTAGAATTTCAGCGATTGCAATGATCATTTTCATCATCATCGTCTGCTAGATCAGCAGAATCAGTAGATTCAAATAATTCAAAAGATTCAAAAGATAACTCATCTTAATTACTGAGTTTTCGAATTGTACAAGAGATGCTCTCAATGATAATTTGATTTAGAATCTTCTGCTGAGCTTCTGTAAAAGATGCAGTCATGACGCTCTGCAAATTGTTTTCAAGAGTATCTTTTGAATTAGTTATTTCTTCTGTAGATTTGATTCTGAATCTATTGATGAAAGTAGAAGAAGATGTGATAGAATAATGCTGATTATGTCAGATGAGATAAGTCTCTGAAGTTTGAAATTGCTGAATATCTTGAGCAAAGAAATTGATCATTGTTTGAAATAAAGATCGATCTATTGATCAATCGATGTTGAAAGTGACGAGCTCAGTCGAGACAGAAAATCTCTTTGTACATCTTGAAAAGTCTACTGTTTCAATAGAATCTCTTAAATGAACAGATCAAAGATAGAGCGATGTAATACAGATGATTATGCATATATCTGCTTTCGAAAAGATCTTATGATCTCTGATATACTGATGATCGATGTCTAAAAAGACTTTGAGCTGAAAGGCTAGACTTTTAGTAGCTTCGTTCAGGTGAAATGCGAACTGAGAGCTTGAGCTGAACGTCAGATTGACGTTTCAAATTCAGAAGAGATCGTCAGTCAGTCTAGCAGATAAAGAACTGATTGATCAGTAGTAGAAACGAGAAGTTCGTTGACGAAAGTAGTAAAGATAGAGCACTGAATGTTTCTTTGATTTTCGAATAGAAATTTTCGCTAGTGACGTAATCACGAATTAATCAGTGAACGACGTTTCAATAGCGACGAAACTGATAGACTGATAGAAAACCTAGTCAAGCTGAATGATATCGAGCTAATAGTCAAAACAGTTGATGCTATCATTTGTGATGAAATAAGCATCTAATAGAATGGTAGTGTGTAAAGCTATGAAGCGAAATCAAGCGGAAGTCAAATTAAAGTACAAGTAGTGCGTCGCTAGAAGCACTAGTGCGTCGCCATCGATCGAGCGCTAGCCTAATTCAAAGGAACAAATTCGTAACTCATAATTCATAACAAAGAGTGTTCGATAGAAAGTCATGATGAAGACTGTTTGGCCAAGCTATTTACATCTACCTAATATCTTGTCGGGTCGGATCGGGTTTTCGGGTCGGATTGTCGGGTCAAGCTTTTCAACCCGACTCGACACTTTTCCAAAAAAATTTCAACTCGACTCGACGCGGTCAGTCTATTTTGAAGCCTATTTGCACATGACGATGAAAGCTTGTAGCAAAGATCATTTTGCAGCCGATCACTTCAGGCATGCGAGCATAACAGTAAATATAGATACGAATTGATTTGTTTTCTTGTTAATACTTCGTATGTCTACTATTTTTGCTGATATGACAGATACTTTCGAATAAATGTATACTTAATAAAATATATACTCTATAATTCACGATCACCAAATATACTACTGTTCAAAAAAGTCAAACTCATCAAGCTTCTCGTCTTCTAGTGCTGCATTAACGAGAACATCAAGATCTTCGCATGCAGACTGCTGAGATCTTCGCTGAGCATTTAATCTGCACTGCAGGCATCTGATACATCTTGATCTCATCACGAAGTCTCTTACTCAGATCAGTCGATATATTCAGATTCATTCAATCTGATTTCTTAAAGTCGTGAATCTGATTTATTGTGTATAATTGGGTCGCAAGCGATTGATATGCCTGACTCCTGCTGTCGTCGGGGCTGGGTCATCGGTGGCAGCTGTTGCTTTGACGGCAGCGGCTTTGGAAGAAGCTTTGGAAGAGGCTTTGGAAGGGGCTTTGGAAGGGGCTTTGGAAGTAGTTTCCTGCTCCGGAAGGCTTCGCATCTTCGCCGATTGCCTGCGTTTGTTTGCTGACTGTAGTCTAGCCATGACTAAATGAAATGAAGATTTATATGTATGACTGTTTGGTTTGCGGGGTGGTGGTTAGGCTTCTCCAGCGAATTGGTTGGTTGCAGGGCAAAATTTGCAGAGGGTGAACCCTTGATTTTGGAAATTCTAAAATCCGGAACAGTCAATGTGAAATAGGGGTATCATAAGAATCTCAACAAACTCATTGAGAAAAGTTCAAAAATTCAAAAATTCATCAATTTTCTTCAAAAACTTCAGGTGAACAAGAGCAAACGACGTAATAGATTCATAATCTTCCCAGTATATCTCGTTGTATGTTTCGTGATCTGACTGATAAGTCTTTTGATTCCTGCTCCGAGGTTATTTACAAACTCTATCTTTGCAGGCTGCTTTAGCAGCTTTCGAGTTAAAATGTTTTTCTTCACGCCTTGACATCGTCACTTCATCTCTGAAACTTCGAGCGAAGCAGTTGTTTTCGAACGTTTTCAAAGCTGCACTTGAAATTAGCGATTTCGAATATACAGTTCTCCGCACTCGGCTGGAGAAACGAAATACCCTATCAGATCCACAATATCAATGTTTATACTATGACACAATTGATGGTCCGATCGGTATTCTGGAGAATGATGATCTGCAGAATGCAGTCCGGTACGTGCGAGATCGTGGGCAGAATAGCCTAGTAGGATCAACGTCAGGGGACAGGATGACATTGGTATATCATCTTTTATTCTTTCATGTTGCCATCTAATAAGGAAATAGATCAGTCGATGAGCCAAGATCTAATTGGGAATGAAGAAAGTGCATTATCGAGTTCGTTTTGTCCATGGTCGGAAACCCTTGAGATTGAGACTCAAAGTATAGCCTGCAAATGCTGGTCAAACTGCACAACGTCAGACAGCAATTCGATCAGCTCTTCCACGAATTGACACAACGTATGCATGGCACACCTCAGGTACTACTACCGTCATCCGACAGCGGTAGCCCTAACAGTGCTGCTGCCTCAATCAACAATGGCAAAACCTAGGGGAGAATTCGCTTCCATAGATTCGCTTTAGCAGCAGAAGACAGATATTCGTCGAGATAAAAACTTCCCCCTTCCCAGCCCGGATTCACCACACAAGTGAAACCGAGGAGCTTTGGGCTTTTATCATCAACAACAGGCGCATGTTCAGGACACAGCCACAAAGGACGTAAAGAAAAGATTCCAGGACGCAAAACCGAGTAGCACGAGTCCCCGATCCCCAATCTCCCCCGCAACCAAGCCAAGGTTTTCTAAGCAGACGCACACCTTTTCCATGGCCTCGGAAACTCAGCGCCCCCATCCCACACGGCCCGGTTGCGGAGAGGATATTGTGAATGAACGCACCACCGATGTTGTGTCCTGTTGCCGAGCTCCTGTTCATTGAGCACAAGATTACCATGACTGAAAAGCTACGATGCGTGCAGAATATTCTCTTGAGTGTAGTTGCGTTAGAAGAACAATCTGAAGCAGTGCTAACCGAAGCGTGGAAACTGTTGACCCGAGGGCAAACTATGGCGAGCGAGTTACTTCTCTTCAGATGTCGCAGTTCAAGAGTTCGACAGCTCACAGCTAAAGAAGCCGAGAAATTTATTCTCAAGTGAACTTCAGCGAAAGCAGAAGTCTATCAAATTAATTCAGAAGAAGTGAACTCATCACATCGTTAACTGATGTCTTGATCGACAGAGCGAACTTAACATTATTTGAAACAGATGATTTATGTCGCAAGAAGATTTACATTTGAGCAGACTGACAGTCGAATTCAGAAAGAGTCATCTTTCAAAGATTGCGAAGAAATCTGTCAGACAAAGACTTGATTCATCAGATCATCATTGAAGATTGATAGTTGTGGAAAGAAATGTCAAAAGCAAACATCGCAGCTTTGAAATAAGGCTAGAACATTCGTCAGCTACCCTTCATTAAGTCTATGCAAATGTTCCATGGTACGGTTTGTAACGACGCTGTGATACAGCGAAGCGTATGAAAAGTACTGGATTTGAGGTAATCAGGGCGGTGACAGGGAGGACTTACAGTAATTCATAGTAGGTTCGATACCTAATGACACTAGTACAATGATGTACTGTAGTGGTTTTGTTTCTTTTCTGGTGAGTCGACTAGGAATGTAGCTTTAATCTCTGGCATGAAATTCCCCGTATCACGTCTTATTGTAAAGTATTATGGTAGTTCAAAGATTCTGCTTGACTTTGAATGCCATCTAATAGGTCTAGCTTGAACTTTGAGGTTACAGCAAGACATCAATGTACATGAAACGGTATGGATAACATGCACACCTGGGTATATCCGCCTTGAAATTTACCATGCAGTTCGACAATGACCCAACTTCGCTCGAGTATCGCCTTTCTCACTTCTTCCCCTTCCCGCTTTCTAGACTCACATCATAGGACCAAAGCGCATCCCACGGTTTGTGTTTCGGCTTTTCGGGGGATGACCTCCGGGATTGTGGGTGTCCCGTGCGAAGAGATATAGACAGTGACGCATTAGCCTTCCCCTGCTGAAGAAGTCAGTCCGATTTTCTAGGTGGGCCGCTGCTGTGTCACGGGCCCCAAAGGAGATTTCTGCGTACTTCCTCCGCGTTCTGGCTAGTGGAGGGTTCTGCAGCTGCCTCTTGAGTTGTCGACGATTTTTGTGTATCTTTCGATGCACCGTCCATTTGCGAAACGCTGGTCTCTGGCGCTTCGCCTTGGCCGCTGTTTATATTGGGTGTTGAGGTTGTAGCAATGAGCCCTTTCTTAGAGTTCGTGCTGCTGCGACGACTGTCGAGACTGCGAGTCAATGTCTTGGTCGCGCCATTGCCATCTAGTGACTTCTTCATCCGAATGCTACCTTTGGCGTCTACGTTCGCAGACGCCACCGTGACCTTGCTAAGGCCAATATTAATCGGAGCACCTGGCTTTTCCTCTGCAGCGTCAAGCAAATACCATCTCAAGCCGTCAGATAATTCAAATGGGTTCTCGTCATCCAAGGAAGTTCCACCATCGCTTGCTGCGCCTAAAGATTTCCCATCACTAACGAGGTTTATGCCATTGATAGATTTAGAAAGGTCCACGACGCGCTCTTCAACTTTCGATATCCTTGCTAAAAGCCAGTCTCTGGTACGAAGCTTATGTGAATCTTGCTCGCGGAGGAAGTAGTGAGGGGCGCCTACGTTGAACGCTGCCCAAGGCCTGGTAGCTTGATTCCTAGTCGGCAAAAAGAGCGCCAGGTCCCCTTCCCTGAAAGATCTGAAAGCGATCTTTTCATGAGCTTCGCTCTGTGCGCGATGTGACTTGTCGCGGTATGCTCGGGCTTCTCGTTGCCATTTGCGAGCTGTGTGGTCAGCTTCTTTGACTCGCTTGATGATAGCTTCGCTAAACGCAGTCATGTCGAAACTAGAAACATCTCGAATGTACTGTTCGAACTGCCGTGCTTCTGCGTCTTGGTCATTGATCCGTGCCCATCGAAGAATCTCGGTATCCGCAGGGGTGTCGAAGTCGGTTTTGGATGGCAATGGACCTGAAAGGCTGCGGTTCATTGACATTGAGGTTTCATTAATAACTGTACTGGCACTTACCGCCCTGGAAGTTTTCGATATGATCATGGTGTCATCCTGCTTCGTGACTGTGAGACCGACCTGCTCCAGCAGCCGGCTCAAGCTCTTGTTTTGCGAGTACAGTCTCCTAGAGATATCCTCAGCGCGAGCTGCTCGAGAGCCGAGATGAGCGCTTAGTTTATCATAGACTTTCCGCAAATCCTCGAGTCTGCTCTGCTTGTCGGTAAGATGTGTTTGGAGACTTTGGATCGTCCCCTCAAGAGCGGATTTTCTCCCAGCTATGTCGGCAACCATGCGATCTTTATCTACAATCTCGGCTTTTAGCGACCCGGAAGTAGACTCCAAAGTAGCATACTTGATTTTCAATTCACGGTGTTCCGTTCGCTCAGTGTCTAGCTCCGCTTGTAGGGAAGAATATCGGGTTCTTTGCTCAGCAAGGTTTTCGCGAACGGTAAAGACCTCCATCTCCTCTATTCCGATCTTTTCTTTCAGATCATGAATCTTCTGGTCTCGAGATCTAATTCGGTCGTCGAGAGCGACGTTGTCTGCGCGTAGCGCCTTGACCAGATCTTCGAGCTCCGCTGTGTGAGCTGCTGATCTCTCAGCGACGGATTCTACCAGCTCAACTAGTGCACTGAAATCTTTTGAAGCGCTCTCGTCTTTAGATAACTGAAGGAGTGCGGCTCGCAGAGATCGATGGTGCTCTATTTGAGCTTCACCTCGGCTTTGCAGTCGCACAGATAATTCGTTATTTTTAATGGTAAGCTCAGAATTCTCCGCACCTTGCTGCTCTAGCTGGCGCTCCAGCTGGTTGGCCTTCTCTCGCTGCATGGTGTAATCATTATGGAGGAATTCTATCTGCCCTTGCGCTTTCTGTACACGAGCAGCTGAATCATTGCGTGCTAGGTCAAGTTCTTGCTCCAGAGATTGTATCTTGTCTGAATGATCGCGGCTCTCGAGCATGCGGTCAATCTCATCCTCCATCTCTTCTAGTTTTAGCTTTAGTTTGCTATTTTCTTCCTCAAGGGATCGACGCTCCCCGTCGAATTCCCGTTGTTGAGCTTCGAAGTTGCCCAGCAGATCTGTGTTAGTTGACACCACATCCTGCAGCTGACTTTTCAGTTCACTTTCTGCTTTCACATTTGCTGCGGCTTCGCGGTTCAAGCTCCCTATTTCAGCTTCCAGACCTGTAATTCTTTGAGCTAAACTTTTATCCTCACGATCATTCTGTATGGAGTATCGTCGCGATGATACCGAAGATCTACGCGAAAGACTTCCTTGAGGCTTCGTCAAGGAAGTAACGTAAGCTGGGGTAGGCGAAGTCGCTTGCCGTTCAAGGCCTGTACCATTACTGATAGCAAAGGCATTACCACTAGGCGGCCTGGAGACTTGGCTCTGTCTATGCAGAAGGTCTTCTAATTTGCGGATTCGACTTTCTGAGCTTTTGAGCTTGTCTTCGACTTTTATTTTTTCGCTCTTCATGCCCCTCAGAATCTCTTCGTCGCCACGTAGCAAGAGGGAATTACTGCCGAACGCTGCGTTATGAATACTACCATTCTTGAAAGCTTTCGCCCTCCGAGCTTGCTGCCTTGTAGGTGCATCTAGAATCCTTACAAGCGCTTCAACTTCGTTAACAGTTTCATCAAAACCTCCTAAATGCGTTAGAGCTTGGGTGTACTGGGTGACATCCTTCCTGGTGACATTCGGCCATTGCTGCTTCTGCGCTTGAATATTGACATCCACTCCTAGTGCCATATGATCGATGGATTTAAGATCGACCGTGCCATCCATGTCTTTCACCCACCTCTTTCGCCGCCTTGCCTCCTCTTCTTTGAAGGTGGCTACTTCCTCTACTAAAGATGTAGAGTCAACCGTCATCTTCTCAGTCCACTCCCACCGTCTTACACATTCGATCAAAAGATAGCCGTAGACAGATGGTAATCTGATAACAAAATTCAAGGTATCAAAAGCCTGCCCTTCTCCCTTGTCCATGTCCAAATTTGCCAATTGCGATTGTACGAGTGCTATCCTTGATTCGATCGCCGCGATCTTCTGCATGTATCGTAATGCAGATGCCATTACAAGGTTCTTCCGTTCTGTGCTCTGACGCAACAATTGATTGATCTCCGAGATGGTCTGTGACAGGGATGGGAGAAAATTTCTTGTGTGCAACAGTGCTGTCCTTGAGACTTGAGATATGGACTTTAGTGTGTTCTGCAGCCCAAGAATATGTTCATAATCGGCGTAAAGTTTTTTTGCGATAGCTTCGATCTCCTCCATCAGGCGAGCAGCCTGTTCTACAGCGTCACTATCTGATAAATCGGCAGTCTGACTAAAATAATCCATAACGTCACTGGCGCCTTGGACGACACTCTCGAAGGATTGGTTGAGATCGGTAAGGCGATCTGTGAAACGCCGAGAAATATCGTGAGCAATCACTGCAGCGCTTCGCACCTCCGTAACGTTGACTAGATCGTTCAAAGTAGCGTCAAGACGTAAGCTACCTGTTGCTTTCCGGCCTTCCAAAACTGCCTGGGCACCAAAAATGCAATATCCAAGCTCCTCTAGCGCGGGTATTGAAGGATACTTCTTTAGCGGAGCTTCCCAGCTCGAAATCAGATAGGCTTGGTCTTGCATGGTGCTATCGGCCCAGGTCTTAGAACTCTCGAATTTTGGTCGTAAAAACGCCAGATGCTGTTTGATGTTCTCCACTGCGATGGCTGCGCTCCGCCGAACCACACTAGTTTCCGCATCTACTCTCTGGACTTCTTTCACCATCAACAAAGCGATATCTGTAAGTTCGACAGCCCAAGCGCGCCGGTCTTTAAACAGAGTTTTCCATGCTTCAAGGCTGTTTCCGTCCGCCAGCGTATCTGGAGCTGCCTTTGGGGAGTAAGGTGTCGGAGTAGGAGTTTGCGAGACAGAGTCGTTGGAGCCATCTGAAGAGGATTGGGATAATATTCGCCTATCGTACAAGAAGATTTCCTTCTAGAAGCCTGATTAGCTCTGAATTCGGAGACTCCTGGGCGAGCAAACAAACCTCTGTCAATAGTGTTTGGGCCTTGACCGGCTTCCCCCGAGCGGTCATCAAAATCTGATGGGCCGCTTCGATAGATGTATTCCGGTAGATCCATGCCTGCAAGCTCTCAGTTCTACAACTGTCGTTAGCAGATTCTCTCCTACGGCGCTACTTTTCTCTTAGATGCTTTGCAGAACATACGCAGCGAATGACCGTGAATCGGCGGTGAGACGCACTCCAGTATGTGCCAGGAATACGTATAGTGACATCCCCCATACATCTCCACCACTCTTTTGATTGTTGATTGTAACTGGTCGTACTGGTGTTCACGGTCAAATGGGAAGTTCCGTGCCGACGGCTAGTGGGATGACCTCTCAATATATTTACGCCAACAATCTACCTTCCTTGTCCATCAGTAAAAGAACAACGTTGAATGGATTCCAGCGCGGCAGCCGATGAGTCAAGCTTACGGAGCAAAGGAGGTAACACTTCAGAGTATGCCACCGCCCTTGCCGGATTTGCAGTGAATGAGTCACGCGACGTTCTGTCATTTTACGATGTGGAAGCGCAGATACTCGCCTTGTACGATCACCTGAGCGACTTGAAGCTTGAGATTGCGCTTCAAGAGGCGGGAAATGAGCTTCCTTCAAGTAACGGGCAAGAGATAACTTGACGTCAGGGAATTCGCTGACATATATACAACAGTGGGCGAACTTTCACTGGACGGAGATCCTCATACCCAGATCAAAGCTGCCGAAAAGGATTGCCTCGAAGCAAGAGCAGCATACCTACTTAGGAACAGTATCGTCGAGAACGTTCTTGTCGCCGATCCCATCCTCAAAGCTGTACATTCAGGAATTAACGCAACCCCAGCAGAAATGTGAAACCTGCCCTACTCGTGCGTTAGCGGTTCACTTACTCATGAAAAATCAGGTCTCTACATCCCTTGATCGATCGCCGGGATGTACTATCAATCGCACATACGAACATGTCAACTGAACTGGATTCAATATCGAAGTCTACTACTTTGACTGAAGCTGAGAACATTCGTGCTCTGAGACAACATCGAGAAACAGCAACGACACTCTTGAACCTCGCAAATCAAACAAAGATTCGGCGTAACAACGCCATTCAAGGTTCCGGTTCAAGCAAACAGCTTGAGAGACTTCAAGCCAATACCGAAATAGCAAATACCAGATGGAGGATCATGAAGAGTGTTGTTGCGGCAATAGTAGTGGGAAGTGGAGTTGACTGGGCTGCAAATGATGAACTGCGAGATCTGGTCCTGGACGAAGAAGATGAAGAGGATTGACCTATCAGATCTGGATGTGTACTCTATAAGATGGATACCAGTCCCGCAAGTGAAGCAGTACTAGACTGGTAAAGCTTGTGGGTAGGCAATCTACCAATCAGACAAACCTCATAACAGAAGACATTCCTCCCAACTTGCCCGTCCAACCTTCCCAACCGGTGCCAGGGACTACGATAGTCTGGATTGGTATTAGAGCTTATTAACGGCGCCTCTCAAAAGTCCGTACTCTTTCGTTGGTATTAGTGATGAAGGAGACTGATCTACCTACCTTACCTTAGCTAGGTACCTTCGGTATTCTAGACGGAGTGTTTCTACTGAGGCAGTCACGTTACGAGCAACAAAGGCTAGCACTCGGCTAACCGCAAGTGGCTAGACTCCCTCGGCTGAAGGACCAACAACAAAGCATCGTCATCCCAACCAATCACAGGATAGATCAATGTGCTCCTAGCCACAACACGCGTATATTGCATGATTGCCAGCATAATCGTCTTAGAGCACAAAGGCGACCGCAATGTTGCAAGCAGTCGGTACATCAGAGTGGCCCTGCATTCATTCATGGGCCATTTGCCAGCAAAGGGAGGCTTCAGTGATCGATCGGGCTGATTGATTCGCTTGTGGTTGTAGACAGATGCAAGTGGGAGGTGCGGGGAATGAATGAAGGGGCTAAAAGTACGGAGTAAGGTAGCAGCAGTATTCCGTATTCTAGTAGAGTCGCAGCAGAGTACTTGTATTCTACTGCCTCGCCCGGATTTCCCTCTCACCCAAAATCCCTCACCCAAATCCCCTCTCCCAAAATCTCTCTCCCAAAATCCTGCCTGCCTGCCAACCGCACCCAAAACAGCCCGTACAGCTCTCTATACTGAGAGTAACGCACAAGAGTACGTATCATCACTAACAATTCCTTCACCTCGAATCATCTACCCATTGAAACACCCCGCTCGATCCTACCATGTTTACATCTTTCATCATGTCGTCGCCGCCAGCCTCCTCCAACTGCACCTTCCAGCAATGGAATGTGTTTTCTTCGAGATGTGCATCAGTTGACGATCGATCTGATACCAGCATAACAGATCACCATCAGCATCCACCACAACCCTCTCCGTTACATCCACGACCCGCGGTAAGCTTCGCTTTTCTGCCGTCGCGAATGTTGATTTTCGCGATGTTGTTGTTTTTGCGCACCAACGCGATCTTGCTACAACAGCAACATTACAACACTTTAGGCCCCGCATTCTGCCATGTCGCACTGCATTGCGGTCAGGACGACCTGATTGCCTCGTTCACTGACACTTCTACAAGCTAGATCAGACACAATGCCTAAAGACAAGACCACCACCCGGAAGACCAAGGCCAAGGGCGCCGCTGACGGAGGCAAGAAGAAGAAGGGTAAACTCATGGCCCTACTGGAAACCATGCTGTTCTCTAGCTGACGCGTCGCCAGACCCTAATGCGCCCAAGCGTGGTCTGTCCGCCTACATGTTCTTCGCCAACGAAATGCGTGACACCGTAAGGTCGGAGAAGCCTGGAATCTCCTTCGGTATGCACCATCTTTAGCCAATCCAGGCGGTATCTGCTAACCGGCTCGTGTGCTCAGGCCAGGTTGGCAAGGAACTTGGTGAGAGATGGAAGGCATTGAACATGAAGCAACGTGAGCCGTACGAGGCCTTGGCCAAAACCGACAAGCAGCGCTACGAAGACGAGAAGGCTAGCTACAACGTAAGTACGGAGTCCTCCTCTAGTGATTTGTGCGTCAGCTCAGAAGCTAACGTATATGATATCTAGGCTAATGAGGAGGAGGAAGAGGAGGAGTGACCGGCCTTTCACTTGACGTTGACGACAATGCGAGTCTTCCGTCGCCATAGACAGACAAGCTCTCATCGCCTTGCATGTCGTCGCGGTTCTCCCTCTCAACGCCTCTCTCTTTCCTTACATGTTTACTGGTATCGGATAACTGGCTCTGTGTTGCTTGCTAGCGAGGTAGTTGCGCGGGAAATGGCTTCTTCTTAGAATCCCGGATGACTTCATGGTATCATCATCAATGGTGGCATGGGTAGCTGATGATGTTACTTGACGTGACGGTGGCATGTTCCGGGACGGTTTAGCTAATAGCCATACACTGTAAAATAGCCAGCTTTTGACTCTTTACCCTCTGTGCTACCTTACTCTAGAACCCCGGGAAGACCGTGACTTTTTTTCTTGCTCAACAAGTGCAACGCAGAACCATTTCACAGGATAGAACTAATAACCCCCGCCTATGCAAATGTCTGTGCACATTTCCAAATCCTCCCACAGAACTCTCTAAGAGTTACAGCTCATGCAGTCCGCGAGCAGCTAGGGGGAGCCAAGGCACGAGAATTTCCATTGAACCCGAGATGGGCCCACTCATACCACTGGGGAGAACACAGTGACTACTGCACCGGATTACACACACGCGCACTAGATGCGTGCGTGCCCTATACTTGGTAAGCAGCCATTGAGATCGACCGAGAGGCCATTATCATTGCTACATTGTGCCCGTAATCTCCTTTCGCTGCGTGGGATCATGTACGAACGGCACCAAAGAGCATTTTCGGACGCACTACTTCGGCGGGCGAGGTCATGATTCGACGGCTCGAGGAATATTGAAAACGCACCAAAGCAGTCTGCCAATTGGCACTCGCTGATCCGACCTGACAACCGCGAACACGTCAATCTGCAGCGTTAGAAGAGCCGCACCGGGAATCCTCGAGAATTTTTAGACGCGTTGCCAGATTCTTTCCCCCATCTTGATCTTGAAGAATAAGCATGCGAGGAAATCTCTGATATTCTCAGTCGACATCGGCGGAGAGGTCGCCGGTGTTTTGAGATGTCCATGGCGGCGCTCATCGCTGTGGCCGAAAGTGCGCAGGACGTCGCCTCTGGCTTGCACAAATTCTTGGACGGCGTGCCGGAGTCTGCAACCGAGATCACAGGGCTAATCGCCGAGTGTTTTGCCATCAGTTCAGCCTTACGGGAGCTCAGTACAGCAATTGGCGATTACGGGTTCAACCGAAGATATGAATTGATTGCGGAAGACGTTCGGACGGTACGGTTGAGTCTTGACTATACCTTTGAGGATGTCCTCAAACTCTTCGGAGGCTTGGGAAGGTCGACGTATCGTCAGGTGTGGAGGGACCTCGACCTCCATTTCCTAACGGAGAGTAGAAACAGTCTCTTGACGCGGTTGGGGTACTATCGGAACTTTCTAATGGGACTCGCACGTATCATTGCTGGGTTGGTGCTGTTCCAAACTTCCAGCATTGCTCATCCACTGACATTTGGTGTCTTCTTAGGATACCCCTCGATCACGCAGAATATGAGAATCTAGAATACAAAATCGAAGCGCTGCTAGCAGTGCAACAAGGCAGTCTCGTAGATGACGTGAATAATCTGTCTCTTGGAGATCCGAGTATGTAAAAACTTTCGTGTACGCGCAGACTCACCACTAAGTCGAGCCCAATGAGATTGGTGCAGACCGAGACCGCTAACTCTTTTAGATATTGCAAGGCCAAAATCGTTCGAGAGGAGAAGACCTCCACACGGTCGGTTACCATCACCAACATCTCCGCCACTAGGGGGCACTAGAATGAGGCATGGGCTGCAATCACCTTTGTCTCCAGGCTTCGACCAGGACTACTTTGACTATCCCCCGGCTGCTCCTGAGGTCCCAATTTCTCCCACGACGACGAACACATTTTCCTCGCAATCTTCGAGCACGGGTGCCTCTAGCGACCATTGGGTGCCAAAGTTATTCTTACAAAGCCGATCAACGACTGCTTTCGACACCCCGGGCCAAGTGTTCGTCCTTGAACCCTGTTTGGTCGAGTCTCTGTAGCCTGACTGCATCCCAGATCCGCATGTTTTGGAGTAGATATGCCAGATGCTAGCGTACGGCTAGCTGCTGATCATGCAAAGATTCTCGAACGGTAAGATTTCTAGTCCTTCTCTTCGGATGGTACCTGACTTCTTAGACCCTTCGAAGAGGGAGATCTTCTTGTGAGATTGTACCTCCGGCGCACCGACCAGCGAGCAAGGATACATTGTCGAAGCATGCGTCCCAACAAATCTCGAAAGCAATCCTGCCTTTCACTCACTTCGTTATCTGTGAAGCGAGATGCTTCGAATCTAGTTTTTACTCGCATTAGCCAGTCGGGCAAAAATGTTGAGCGTTGGGCCAGTCTGAGATTCACAAGTTACGAAAGTTGGTCATCGCTCCTGGTACTTACCACAGTACCTTTAAGCTTACCTCTTCGGCAGAACTAGTAATTTTTTTCTGCACGTTTCTCGCATTAAGATCCCAAGACAACGGTCCTAATCCCGTCCATCGTATCACCGATGACCAGCTCCGTGGAGAGAAGCTATTATTCGCAGGGTACAGACCTTTACTCCTTTTTCTTCTTCTCTGAGCTTACATGATCTAGCGTAATTATCGACGACGGGTTTCAACATGCCCTTGCAATGTTCAAAGATCGAGATTCTGGTGGGATACGCTTGCAAGCATCTGTCATGAAGAAAGAACTCAAGAGGTAAGCAGCGTCTACATCTGAATACGTGGCATCAATGTCAACATCAAATAGAACTCCCGTATGGACTGCTTTCATCACCCATCAAGTCGCTTCTCGGGTCTGGATGTGGAAGCCCGATTCTAGAACGATTCACCTCACCGAACTACAACGCTTTATATTTACGACAGAATACAGTCCCCAGCTGGGACCTGGAGGCGAGCATGAGCTACATTTCGACGAGTCCGATGGTTCGTCCCCAGGCAATGAACAATTCAAAGTATGGGCTAATTGTTTGCTAGGCGCGAAAGGTTTCATCCACGCCATTGACGATCTTCGCCGTCATTGACAATGAGAACGAGACATGACTGAATGATGACGATTATGAGGTAACGAAGTTAAGAGGAGGCTACGATCGAATGAGTTCTTACAAAAGTCTACAGCGAAATTGCGATACCCGGCCCAGATCCTGTATATTTTCTTGGTTGCTCTTTAGTGTTATGTATTTGTTTCAGACCGTCCTTAATTTCCCCTCAGTATCATTCCAGATCTACACCACTTGGCATATTGTGCATAGTTCCATAACACTACTCCTTCCTTCTATATACCTTTTGAGTTCCTTTAGCACCACCATCCGACCGGGTGCTCTCGAGCATCCCTGGGGATTTCAAACGTCTACATGCTCTTATATAACCTAACTGCACTGCACCCGGCTCACATGCAATTGCAATGCGTCTGATACCATTATTCTAATTGAATCAAGAGCATCTCGCTTGCGAAGCCCTAACTCGACTTTCCGGCTGATGTTAGCCCACCAGACTTCTTCAACCAGACTAGCTGCCGCTGCACGTTTCGGGCTTTAATCCGGGGTTAAAGCATCACTTTTCCCGAGTATATGCCGATCTTGCTTTCACCAAATCTTCCGTCATGGAACTCGCTGTCAGCACAATTATCGTCCGCCCATCATGTTAGCAGCTGAACATGTTACGCCCTTTGAATGCTTTGGGCCATACCCAGCCTCCGGAGCAAGGCAATAACTTGCCCTCAGCTACCTCCTCGACTTCCAACCCGAAGTCGGCCTCACCATCCTCGATATGGCGCACGATATACTCTATAGTCACATACACCCCAAAACGATGCCGACACGACCCAGAACACCCTCATGGCTTTTCAATGCCATTAAATCTTTTGTTTGGGTTTGCAGCGGCATTTACTGGCAAGTCTATTGATACTCCCCGTCTGATGTTGAAAGGTATCTAACACTACAGAAAACAGTTGCAAACCTCTACTACAACCATCCGATCCTAAATAAATTAGCAGACGATTTTCATGTCTCGCAGGAGCGGGTTAGCTTGATCCCTACGCTGGCGCAGGCCGGGTATGCTGGGGGCTTGTTATTCCTGTGCCCGCTTGGAGATATTTTCTATAGGAGGGCTTTTGTGTTGGTTTTGGTTTGGTTTACGGCTACGGTGTGGTGCGTACACAACCGATGCCGAATTCTAAAAGTCTCTGGTCGAGGGAAAGCTGATATTTCTTTAGGGTTGGTCTGTGCATCACGAATTCCTTTTCCGTGTTCTGTTTTCTTACCTTCATCACGTCTCTTACTACGGTGACTCCGCAAATAAGTGCGCAAACCCCGGCCCAAGCTTTTTCTCTTCTCCAAGTGACAACTCGCAGTGCTGCCACTGGTCGGCGATCTTGCACCACCCCACCGTCGCGCCACCGCTCTCTCAATCGTCGTCTCCGGTCTTCTCCTGGGCATCCTTATCGCACGAGTTCTTTCCGGCGTAGTAACCCAGTACACCAACTGGCGCAACATTTACTGGCTGAGTTTCGGCCTCCAACATCTGATTCTGATCCTATTATGGTTTTTTATGCCAGACTATCCTTCCACGAACCCGGGCGGTCTGAATTATTTCAAGATGCTCTGGAGCATCATCACTATGCTTTGGCATCATCCGGTTCTGGTGCAGGCATGTCTTGTAGGCCTTTGCACGTCCACCGTGTTTACATCTTTTTGGACGACTCTCACGTTCCTCCTCTCTTCGCCGCCGTACAACTATTCAACTCTAGTCATCGGCCTTTTCGCCCTCATCGGAATCCTAAGCATGTGTTTCGGACCTGTTTACTCCCGCTTCGTCATCGATAAATTCGTGCCTCTCTTCTCCGTCATCCTCGGCGAGCTCATGTGCCTCACGGGCGTCGCTATCGGTACCTACACCGGCACCTTCACCGTCGCCGGCCCCGTTATCCAAGCCTTCTTCATCGATCTCGGACTGCAGACTGCGCAAATCGCAAACAGATCCGCCATCTACGCCATCGCGCCAAAAGCGAGGAACAGGGTCAATACCGCATTCATGCTCAGTGTCTTCGTCGGACAACTAGTCGGTACTGCCGCAGGAAACTCGTTGTATGCCCGAGGGGGATGGGTCAGATCCGGGAGTGCTAGTGTTGGGTTTATTGGTGCAGCGTTGGCGCTCTGTCTTGCCCGTGGACCGTGGCAGAAGGGGTGGTTGGGGTGGAGCGAGGGTTGGGGATTGAGGAGGAGGGATTTGACGCCGCACGGTAGGGATGAGGAGAAGGTAGATGGAGCGGAGGGCGGGAGAGCGGCAGCTGAGGATAATGAGACTTTGGAGGAAAAGGTCGCGGATGAGATGGCTGCGGAGGCTGTCCAGGCGAATGAGCGGGGAGAGAGTATAGGAGAAAGCCGCAAGAGTTAATCTTGTGGTCCTCACCACCCCTCTCAACCTCGCTTCTCCACACTTCCAGCCCGGCCCCCTCTCCATCTCATCTTCCTTTTCGAACCCTTGTCTACACCCGACTTCGCCCCCTACCCCACTGACACTGCCATCCACCGTCTACCCTCTTCATGCCTCGTCCCCGCCCCCATCACCTCATCATCTCATTCCTTTTCCTCATTCATCATCCCTCTCAATCTCACATACCAAAACCTCCCCCTTGCCAACGCCCTTTCCAATCCTTTCACTTCTCGAGTCTTCGCCACACACACACACACACACACAACCCACCACATATAAAACACATCATCTCGATATTAAAGAATATTTAAAAAAAAATGAAACTATTGAAAAGCAGAGATTTAATACCCGATTTCGATATGAAAGAAAGGAGAAAAGATAAAATTGAAGAATAAGACTTGCAAGTGACAAAAAAAAGATAAAAAGACGGCGAGGGATTTTTTTTGTTGATAACAGTGAAGAACGACGCCAAAAAAAACAACAGAAAGAAAACTAAACTCCAGACCCACACTAATCCCACTCACTGTACTACAAATGTATTCTCTTCACAAACCAAAAACACTCAAAACCAAACTAACAAGAAAAGAGTCAAATGAGTAACTGGAATATGAAAGTTATAACAAAGATGAAAGAAGAGTAGAGAAGAATGGGGGTTCGAAAGAAGAGAAGAGGGGGGGGAATCGGGACGAGGGACGAGGGGAGAGGGGAGAGGGGAGAGGGGGAAGATGAGGGGGAAGATGAGGGGGGAGATGAAATGGAATAAGAAAAGAAAAGAAAAGACAGGATTGGATTGGATTGGAAATGTGGGAACGAAGTTTGACGGAAGTGATAGTATCAATAATACCCCATCAATCTACCGCCCCCCCCCCCCCAAAACTCCCCATCCCCATCACCACCACCTCCACCACCTCCATCTCCACCTCCACCTCCACCTTCACCTCCTTCTCAATCCACTAAATCTAACCATCTTTCTTTCGAAAATCGAATGGAAGAGACTTCTGAGTAAAGAAGCGCAAAATACAGAATTGAGAAGAAGAAAAAGAAAAAGAAAAAGAAATGTTTCTAGGTCGGGGAAAGGTGTGTGTGAGGTGTGGGATTTGAGGTTATGGATGGGGAGGGGGATGGGGATGGGGGTAGGTTTGAAAGGGCGAAGGGGGAAGTGTTGGGGAGATGGTGGTAGGGATAGGGAAGGGAGAGGGAGGGAGATGGTGAGGAGGGATGTGGGGGGGGGAGGGGAGGAAGGAGGAAGGTGGTTTGTATGCTTTGATGCTTTCGTTACAGTAGGTAGATGTGGATGTGGTAATGGTACAACTACATCACATAGCTGATTCAATTGAAAGGTATAGTATACGCTGCGTAAGCTCTGTACTACATAGCATTATCACTGTGCGCACTCTACCTATATCGGTGTTCTATATGCACTCATATCTCTGCGCTTGTGGCGCAAGGATATATCCCCTCTTGCCCTTTTCCGCGTCCGTCTCTATCCAGCCCCCTAGCATTCAGCCATAACGCACCATCGTGAAGTGCCAATCCCCGGTTTCCAAAAGTACAGCAACAAAGTTCGCTCCCACCCTTCCCACCGCTCATAAATACTCGTCATCCATCAAACTTAAATCAGGCGCCCAAACCGGTCTCGGAATCCTCGCATCCCTGCTAACCGGCACTGGCGCTCCGCCCATCCCCATCCCTCCACCCGCGGCGTCGCCCTCATCTCCAAGCACAAAACCCACAAGGTACCCTATGAAGCCTGCTATGATTCTGGTAAGGAGTTTCAAAATGGCGAGGAAGGGGTAAATGAGTGTACCGAGCGGGGTTTCGCGATAGAGGACTTTGAAGAGAACGAAAGGGGGTTCGGGGGCATCGATGTCAACGCCATAGTCAACCATGGTGGTGGCGTAGAGGGGGTGACAGTATTTATCACTGTCCAATAACGCAATCAGCGACCTTGGTCTCTCTGCTTCCCGAGGTTTACGGGAAGATGTGGGTGGGGGAGAATTACAAAGGGAAAGCGTACCAAGCCCACTCCTCCCCAAGCCACCAGGCCCACCCCACCAGAGTCACCAGGCCCAACCACGTCAGCCTGGGCCGCCAATCGCCCCTTTCCCACCGCCAAAGTCTCGGGATCGGAATCCTTACGGTCGTAAGATCAAAGCCTGGTTCCCACGTCGCGGGACGGCCTGGGCATCCGCAGCGGTCGCAGGGCCAGATGAAGTCGTGGAATTCGCCGGCTTCGTTGCATTCGTTGTTTTGATTGGTAGCGGCAGTGAGGGATTTTGATTTTTGGGTGGTTGAGAGGGATGGCGATGAGAGGGAACGGGAGAGGGAGGAAAGGGAGCGTTTGGTGGAGCGGAGGGAGGGCAGGATGGTGTTGAGGCGGGTGGTGAGTTGGGTGTAGGTCTTGAGGTCTGATAGGCTGGTTTTTCTTTTGGAGTTATGAAGGGATTCGTCGTTGTCGTCATCGTCATTGTTGTTTTCCTCTTCTTCTCCAGGAGGGGTGGTAGTAGTAGAAGGGGCGAGGATAGTGGAGAAGTTGGTATCATTTTCCATGATTTCTTCAAGGGATTGGATGGTTGAGTCGCCGAGGTGGAGGGTAGGGTCTTCTTCCGAATCTGAATCGGCGGATGATGTTGCGGGTTTGGGATTTCCAGAGTTCGACTTTGCGTCTGAGATGATGGCTTCAAGGGCGGATTTATGGAGAAGGGGCCTTGAGTCTTTGAGGGGTTGCTGGTCACGAGATTTGGAACCAGGAGAAGTGGGATTTAGTTTGCGAATCAAATCGGTAGTAGCCAACTTTCGGATATCATCGTCAAGATTCATCGTTAGCTCTTTTGCTTCATCTAGATCGGATGGTGTGGGCATTGGAGGTCCTCTGCCGCCTGTTGGGAGTGGTGTATCAACCCAAGCCCCAGTGACGAGTGGCGTCTTGAGAATAATAGAGGGAATTGATAGTCCAGGTGTGTCTTCTCCCTTATCAACCCATGCGCCCGTGACGACTGGGGTCTTGAGGTTTACAGCTGACCTTGTAATCACTGGCGTCATCTGAATCTCCTTTCTAGTGTCCTGGTCAGATTGAGGACTATCAGGTCTCCCGCCCTTCTGGTCGTTACTCGCATGGCCTGGCGGCTGGCTGATGTTTTCCTTCCTAATATTAGATGCAGATCGTGAAAGTGTTTTTTCCGTTGCTGGGCTAGGACTTGCACTTGACGCTCTTGCCAGGTTTTTGAGTAGACTATGAGAATCTCGCCGCTCGTGGCTTGGTCGCCGAGAAGATCGCACGCTTTGCTTCTCCTGATCTGTTTCCCGAGGACTACTCTTGTAGACCACTACTGGTGTATCTGGAATAGGGTCACCTTCTTCGACTGGCGCTGGGTCTAATCTCTGAAAACTCTTGCCGTTGATTGCGTGGTTCGAATGGGAATTCACAGAAGACCGTCGCCTTTGCGGGGTTCCATTGACCTCACCATTCACACGATGCTGAAAATCTTCAGAAGAGGAGCTAGGTTTTCTCCGTCGTAAAGGCTCTTCCGATGTCTTCTCTCGCAGTTCATCCAACCGGTTTGTCGTTACAGCCCTTTTTTCCAGACTCTCCATTTCTCTTTCTCGAATGCGGTCAAGCGAAATGTTTCGAATCTGAATCGGCGGACTCTCAGAAACTTGCAGAAATCGTCCCGTGAACTCATCGTCGTTAATCTCCCAGTCCTGGAGTTTATCAATCGTGCTGTCGGGTTTTCTCGCATTTGTCGGAGTTGAGCCACGAGACGATGCTGTTGGCTGCGACGATCTATCCTCGCCAGCCGGAAGAGGTGTTTCAGCTGCAGCCTTGATCCACTCATCTATAGGTTCCTCCCACTCTCGCCTTGAAGTTTCAGCTACGACTGGGCTCTCAATCTTCTTTTTCGGCACGTCTCCTGTATACCTCCCACTCTTACTGTTGATTCGACTGAGCCAGTCTCTGCTAGGCCTTGCTTTTCGAGCCCAATCTTTTGGAACATTGAGAGACGGGTCGGATCCTCTGCTGCTTACACTCCCTCCAAACGCACTTCCCAGGGACTCGTTGCTTTCATTACGCCGCCGCAGGTTCTCCACAGTGAGACCCACCTTTTCACCTATACGCGCTTTCCTAAACATCTGCCCTTGCAGCACTCCGTGCAACCTTTGGGCATCCTTGGCGTATTGCGATTCTACTCTCCCAGCTGATCCATCCCGTAAGCTGTCTAGGCTCGACAGGACTGATGTAGTATCCGAATGTAATGTCATATCATCCCCCGTCTGCTCTTCTACTAGCGCCATGTCCTCGATTGATGTACGTGGCGACGCTCTTCTGGAGGCTTGCAATGAAATCGGAGATGCAGAGTCCTGTATTCGCTGCAGTCTTATGAGATCTGCTTCTCGAGATCTATCTGAGAGGGGTAAAGGATATTGATATGTTTCCATATCGTCTATCGACTCTTCCTGCGCTAGATTCTCCTCGTCGTCGATCCGCTGATATGCTTCGGCAAGGCCACGGGGAGGAGACGAAGCCGATGATAGCGGAGAGACTATCGAACCGACGGGCCCTCGTGTTGGACTTGGAGTGCCCGACCGTGTGTAGTTCTCTGCTTTGCTCACTGGTCTCGGCAGGCCTCGCGGAGTAGCCTGTGCCGGGCGAGGCTTGACTGACTGCCGTACGCGCTTCTTGCTGGATGAAGATGATGATGAAGGGGGCCGATTCTCGTCGTTTGTGGGGGATGTAGATTTGAAGGCTGCCGCCAGCGATCTTCGCGTGGAAGCATCCAATGCTTGTCGTGGCTTCGCGTCCACGCCATGCCCTGCATTTTTCTTCGTAGGGCTGGGTGTTGGTATGTGGGACGTGTTAAGACTGTCAGTGTTAAAGTCGAGCGCTTGCCTTGAAGGGGCGTATCTGCGTGTAGCAAATGTCGAGGGTTGGTCGCGTTTTATCTGATTGATAGGCTGTCTTCGCTTCCTGCTTTCGGTCTCAGAGCTATTTGAGGCCATCTTGAAGCGCCGAGATGGATTGATAGTCTCTCAATGCATGACATGACCTCTTCTAGGCATTGATAAGAGAACTGAAGACGCTGCCAGAGCGGGTATTTCGTGGGAAGGATCGACAATTGTTTTGATTTGCTGATATCATGATCGCGAAACGCTGGGATTGGCCAGCTCACCGAGCCCTATGGTATGAAACACATATATACTTACTAGTCGTATTTTTTAAATGCTCTGGTCAAACCACTATAAGACCCTCGGACCACCAGAAATGTCAATAAACACATAGAAGTGCTTTTCGAGATCCGTCTTCGTCATGATCGCGACCCGGCCACGGAGGCTTACCAGGACTTTTCGCTTGGGTGGATGAGAACAGTGTCCTAGGAGCTCGAGGAGCTGCAGCGGAAATCAATTATGCCTTTCTACCAGTCACGAGATTACAGAGCTACTTCGACCGTCGCCAGCTATCTAAGCTGTTAGAAGTCCTGTTCAAAGATGACGTGTCCCCGGATCATCGCATCCTGCGCGAAAAATATTCCAAGGTCTTCTGCATTCTTCTCTATATTGGAAAGAGAGAATATATCGAACACTTCATGCAGCATGAGAGTCTCAACGATCAAAGGCTTCCTTTTGACCCTCAACGTCCCACCCACTTCCCGAGAGATCCAATGACCAGGAGTTCTTCTCCAATTTTTACAAAACGCAGTGCATGCTTTGCGTACCAAAGTTCCACTACAACATCGCTGAGAAGTTCGAGAAAGACCGTATTCTACCCATCACTGAGAAATGCAGAATTGATGCCAGAGGTAGCGCGAAGATCTATAGAATAAAGATACATGAAGCCTACGATCGTTTGGTTCCCTTAGGCAATGAGCAAAAGGTATGGGCGATGGTTCTTCCCTTCTCACAGCAGAGTTGCTTTGAGCTAATAAAACACAGGATTTCAGCAATCACCCTCACACATACATTCTGAAGACTTACCGCACACGTGATGCCGAAAAGTACTACAGAGCAGAGGTGAGCGCATTTAGGAGGCTTACTTTAGCTGGCAAACCGCCATCGAATCTGATAGGTTTCTATAGAAGTTTTGTGCAGAACTATACCTACAATCTGATTTCGAAATTCGCAGATAAGGTAATTGAAACAGTACTTCCGAACAACATCACCGCCGTTCAGTAGAGAAGACATAGTTAGCTTCTGAACCGAGCTTTTCAAGGTGATACAGCCACTGAGTACGACAGATGAAGTGGCGCAGAGTGAAATAGAAGGGCCACAATCCTTCCAAGGGTATGGTTGATAGCTTTTGCGAGTAGAAGGAACAAGGCAAATTGTGACCTATAGCAGGTGACATCAAGACGTGAAACCTTCAAACATCCTTGTCAAAAGTGGCAACAGAGAATCGCCTTATGATTATCAATTTAAGCTAGCAGACCTTGGGTTGAGCCATTTCAGGCGTAATAAGAAACCGCACGAGGATATTGCAGATGCAGACTCCTATGACACCCAGACATATGATAGGCCATATCCTTCACAATTTCAATGCGTATCACTTACAACGCAATTCACAGGTGTCCCGGAATGCTACAGACTCGGTTTATTTCTTCAGACAGCGAAACTTCAAGTCAAGCAGAGCGTCGATATCTGGTCCCTCGGTTGTGTATTCAGTGAAGCAGTCGTTTGAGTTGTTTGTGAATGGCAAGAGCTCGAACATTATAGCCAGATGCGCATCGACGAGACTCACGATACTTCAGACTTCAAAGATGTGAATTGCTTTCACAACGACAGCTTTGTGCTTGATGCGATCAAAGAAATGCACGAAATTCTCAACGGAAGAATCCGTACTTCGAACAAGATCACTAAAAAGATTTATAGCTACATGATCAGGAAAATGTTGACTGTGTCCGATCGTTCTAATGCTCGACCTGAAGCGATAGCCTTATGAAGAAGATCGCAATGAATACTCGAGAAGGTAGAGACTTCAGCCCGAACTGTCTTCAATCAGCATCTTCATAGCTCTAAGACTTTCCCCTTACAACGACGACCACATACCCCTCTGGAAAGGCCTCTAAACCTACAGGTTGATCAATTCCACTCAAGTTCATCGCATCAAGATCAGAGACGATTATCTGAAGATAGTGTCATGAATAGGCGTACGCTACCTAGAAATCCAAGAAACGCAAACAAGGATTACACCCCTGTCAATGTCGAAGATGTTCCAAGCCCCGACGAAGATGATACACAGCTCAACGGGTTCGGAGTCAACGAATCACAAAGAAGTGCACAACTAAACCCTAGACCCTCGCGGCGCCAAGAATCAAGATCTGCCCAGCCCAGTTTGACCGAACCTACCCAGTGTCAATACAATACCGAATGTTTATCTCAGTCCCCTACTTCATCGTCGGGTGGTATTCCTAACCTCGATGGAAAACCGAGTCTGCCATTTGAAACTAACGTAGAACATATCGAAATGACGGTCTCCAGCGGCCTGAACAAGGTACGGAAACACCTGCATAGAATCATAGCCAGCGCATTCCACGTTCGGTTCCTCTCGAACCTTCGACACAGAAAATAAAGTCCGCACTGCTCAAATTGACGGTCTTTAATGCGCAACAGTTGGTCCAAGACAAGAAGGCCCGGAACAGAAATCGGCATTTTGATGATCTAAGCCTTCAGTCCCTATTGAATGAACGCGACTACGTACGTACGCTGCTTCGTTCATAGCACTTATTCTGACTTCTTCGTTAGATTTTCTTAATTGATAATAGTGATTCTACGATAGGACATTGAGAAGAGGTGCAGAAACTTTTTAAGAGCTTGGCTTACATGGTCAAGGATGGCGACCCCGATGGGATAGAGTTATATTTCACAACATCCACGGAGAAACACAAAAATGAAGATACAACGCCGCTCTTGAATGTACTGAAGCGTAAAAGACCAGGAGGCTTCTCTGATATTAAGAAACGTCTATACGATATTTTACAGCAATACCAGTCAAGACTCTCAGTAGATACCATTCAGGGGAGTCGCTTTAGCTTCAGACTCTTCAGCTTCAGATTCGCAGTAACTTCTGTGAGACCTCTTAGTTTGTAAATTCTCACAGACGGAGCCTGGCAGGACATCATCAATGTCGAGAGACCAATCGAGAACCTTGTGCAGGAGCTTGTGAAGCATAACTATCGTGCGGATCAAGTCGGAATTCAGTTCATCCGCTTTGGAGACAACCCAGATAGTATTCAACGTTTAGAAAGGTTGAACTCTAGGTTGGGGCTAAGGCTGTACGTATCAGGACTTCAATCTTTCCATTCTATTTCCAGAATTGAAATTCATGATGCCTATCAAACAGCGACATTGTCGATACCGAACCCTCTAAAGGGAACGTTTGGAAAATGCTCTTGGGTGCGATCAACAAGAGGTTTGACAACGACAACTATCCAGACAGCCCGAGCGACCCGCGACGCCCTGGGACTACAAGAGAATCTAATGGGTTTGCTGCTTACCAGTAATTCAAGCTCTTGGGCGACGCTGCCGCCATGTTACACCTCACACTATATAAGATTCCGGGTTCTATATACAGCTTTCTCTTTATCGTCGCCTTACCTTTGACGTGCCTTCTGGATAACAGACCATATCACCGCGACTACACAGTACACGCGAAGCTTTTATTAGAGAGGCGGCTCATACATGTTCCGTGTCCAGCCACAAGCTGTCTCGTATATTCTCATGGATTGTTTATGGAAAAGCCTTTACTTTATTTGTGGCCGCATCAAATCAGAGGCCATATTTGCCTTAGAGGGCTCTTATCTACGAATACGAGGCGGGATTCAGGAGGCCTTTTCTTTCGCGGCACGAACTTGGTGGAGCTTTGCAGGTAGACGGTACGTACCTAACGATATCATGTACAAACCGAGAGGGATCATCTGTGGATTGAATCAAAGGGTAAGAAAAAGGCGACATTTTAGTTGGAGTGGGCTTCTTAATAATATTGTGGGAATATTCTTTATATCTAGGAATCTTCCCTTATATCTGGGACTTTTGATCTTCTGTCTTTCTTTGTTGCACGTACCTTTTGTAACCAGACGACGCAATGATACGGGAGGAAATTACGAATTATATGCTGGATACCCCCTGGATTGGATTTTTGGGCTGGATGGCCGAGAACTGGCGTTTTGTATATACATACCTTCCCAAAAGCTGCGCATCACGGAGTGATGTCGACATAGGTTAGGCAGTCTGCTGAGACTTGGTTATGGAAAATTGAGAGCCGATGAAACTGGTTGGTCAATACTATTCAAAGAAGGTGTGATTTTATCTGTTCAAAAGACCATGGTTGAGTGCAACCTAACACTTTTAGTATACAAGTGCCATTACTAGGTAGCCAGCCACAACGTACTCGAAGACAACCCGGAATAGGCCTTGACCAAATCGGAAACAGCATAACCGAGGGGAAGCCGCCCAAGAAGCCCAAACTCGAGTACTGAATAACAGACATTTCGAAGCCGGCTACTGTCTGCGATCGCTGTTTCACACGCACACACAGAGTAACCGATATAGATATATATATTCATTGATTAATCTCCTCCGCACCGCCCTTGCAGCCACCAGGCCTCGCCGCCGCCAAGGGGAAGCAAGGGCTCTCAACAGCTGCTTAGCGAGCGGTCAAGGAACTCCCTCCATCTCAAGACTGAGCTACATATGAAGTGGGTGAATGGGGAAAAAGAGATCTTCTGCCCGAAATCGAGGAGATGAGCCAAGAGCGCCCCTGTCAAGCAGGAAGTGTGTAAATATGTAAAGACGACTCTTTCCACTTCGTCGCTACTGTATCATTCATAGTTTCCTCTGGGTCTAAAACACAGCAGCTCAGCTAATTCTCGAAGGTTTTTTCTTTTTAAACAATCATCGTATCACTCAAATGAGCTATGAGCTTTGCAAAAGCTTCAGAGGGTTTTCTAATACACTCGCAGGCATACATTACATTGTCATCGATTTTGCTTCTTTTTTTTTTCAACCCCTTTATTTCCTTCCAAGCCCCACCCAAAAAAAAAAAAAATCTCCATATGTTTTCTTACTATGTAGTAGATACACGAACAACTTCCAAAGAATTCCTGTGTTTGATCCAGTTTTGGTCTTTTTGGCATTTTTCATTCAAGTGATTACATCATTTTTGGTAAATGCATTTGTTTTTTTTCCAGCAAAAATCTTCTTCACGTCGACGGCGGCTTCATTAAATGCAAAGGTTCCCTTGAAGTCAAAATCGTGGGTTTCCTGTAGGTCCCCATCACCCCAGTCCCACTATGTGGCAGGAGGGAGGGAAGATATGGCTATCGATTGGCTTTTGTTCTGGCTAGCATCGCACTGTGTGCCGCAATACTGGACAGGAAGTGATTGGCTTCACGTACTTTTCACCCGGGGCTTTCCTCGGGCAGAAAGATGAGAGTGTGTAGGGTTGACTCCAGCCTTCCATATTAGAGGTCATCTGAGCAGCTCTTGCAGGGCCCCACGATGACCGGGAAAACGCCTTCAATGCCTTTGACCTGTGTATATTTGGCAAGGATCATAAGACACCGGTATAAGACTTGGATGTTTTCTATCTCAAAGGCAGTTGGCGCAAGAACAACCACACAAGCTAATGCTCGAGGTATACCGCCACTCTAGATCTAAACCATCCGTTATGAGAATTCTAACAAGTGTGCCTCCCATTGAACATGATGCCAAGCGCTGGTACAGAAACACGTTGCAGTGCAAGCCATTGCTTAAGACATACGACCGCCCAAGAAAGCCAAACGTAACTCATCAGTCATCCGTCGCTCAAGCCGTATCTAGGTAAGCTACTTCAGGAATGGAAAACACCGAGTGCGCCAATGCTCAAGCTATGCCTACAAACAACCTGTCCAAAGATAAAACACGGGTATCCATACCTTACAATTTGGGGCGCCAGAAAAGTATAGAGAGATAATGAACATTATGGATGTGCAGCTTTGGGGTTGTAGACAGAGGGAAAAGGAGATTGGCTCCTCGGCTCAAGCACTTTGGCCACTTCGACCCTTCTCTTGTTTGGAGGTTTGACTGCCTCCAGCTCGAAGAGCTTCTCTTTGCTGTTTGGCTCTTTGATGCTCCTCGGCCTCTTTTTGTTTTGCACTTTCGAATTTCTCTTGAGAGCTGACCCGATCCGCTTCTCGAACGCCTAAAGAAAATGACGTTAGTAATGTTTGAAGACTGATCTAAGGGGGAGTGTCACTAACTTTTGCTAGGCTTCTTGAGCCCCGCGACAAGAACGTTGTGGTCGAATATGACGAGGCCACATTTGGATGCAAAGACATTGCCAAGTATAATTTCATACGGTGCATTTTCGACAACATAGAAGGTTTCATCGCGGACGATCCTGAATCGCATTTTCCTTGAGAAAGGGAACGTAATTTTCCCACACGGTTTTACGTCATGCCCGCCAAGACCGACGAGAGTCGGGGAATCTTCATGCCCTAGGAGTTGAATATACGTTCCGAGTTCGCACCAGTCGACGGTTTCTTTTGAGACAAGGTTGACGTCCGCGCCGGGATCTATGAGAGCTGGACAAGCTTTCTTGATGTTTCCGTCTTTGTCCCTAATTTCGATCTCCATTACTCTTCCGTCCTGCGGTTCTGCCACTCAATCAGCATGTTTACGAGCTTGAAAAACTATCCTCTAACAGCTACCGGGGTATGGGTAAGGGTATCAGAAACTAACCACTTACTGGTGATGAACTGAATTTGAGAACCAGTACTGGAAGCCCGAGACATTGAGGTAAAAGAAGTGCTGGCGGATCTGTTTACTTCTAGTTCCGTCTCGGTGTGATCGAAGACGTATGAACCAGAGAAAGTGGATTTTGTAGTGGTCGATTTTTCGTATGTTCCATGAAAGACCGTAAGACCAGCTCCACGCCCAAGAGAGGACGACTGGCAAGTGTAGCTGCTAGCAGCATTCACAGAGTCCTCTTCTGCCAATTCAATGTTTAGCCTTCTTGACCTCAGCAGAAGAACTTCTCCAAGCATCCTTGTGGAGTCCGAATTGTAGGACGGATATTTATTGCGCACATATGAGATATAAGGCTTCGCAGCTATTGTGACATCGAGGGCTGACTCACCAGGGCCGTTCCTTGTCATGTCTTTGCGGGTATAGTCTCTCACAGGATGCACCAATGCAGGGGCCAATTGGAAGAGGCAATCGATATGGATTCGTAGGATACATATGACTGAGGAGTACTTCGGGGCTCGGTTCCCGGTTGCAATTGATATGCTTGCGATTGACCGAGGAAGCTTTAACCAGGGAACTTTTGTAGGCTTTACAGGAGCATTCTTGGAATGTTGAGAGATTGGTGGCATGGGGCCCGCGTTCGAAGATGTTCGCGGGGGCCGATGAAATTTAGATGCTGGGCGCTGTTTTCTAGGATGTGAAGCGTTCAAGGTAATACTGAATTCTGATGTCTCTTGATGATCTTTGAAAACTTCCTGGGCAGTGTTTATCAGTTCTTCGATCTCAACACAGTTGTAACCGTGGGCGGTGGCAGGGGTGACGCGTAATGCTGTAGGAGGACGATTAGATGTATTCAAAGGAGAAGATAGAAGATCTCACCTCGATCTAGAATGATTAGAATCCGAAGAAGGCGCGTTCCCACTTGGTTCATGAGATTTTCGTGAATATTCAAGAGCCCATCGAACTTTCCCTCTTCGGCAGAGAACCCGCCTCCCCACAACACGAGTCTTGATCGCTGCTCCGACAAAGGGTTATAAGAACCCGTATCTTCATACGTATCTCGCAGAATCCCGGCGAGAGTCAGATCGTTGAGGAAGAGTCCTTCGGCTAAACGTAGGTTGACATTTGATGGCGATGACATCTTGCAGGAGGATCGCTGCCACCTAGGTAATGACTGCGTAAATAGACGCCTGAGAGCAGAATCACAGTGGTGGACTTTCTTGGAGTGTCATACACGGGACTCGAGGAGGAACATTGGCAACACAAGCATTCGAACCTTGACAGCCAATGATTGTTGTTAGACTTGGCTATGTAGATCTACGCGTTCAAAGACAGTGTGCTAAAACAGTTCAAAAGATGAAGAAGAAGAAGAAGAAGAACAAATAATGCATGAAGTACCTAGGTATTATCGAGCGGCAGGTTGGTTTGAAGTGTATTTATGTAGGTCAGTAGCAATTTGGAGGGGCAGGGCCAGGGCAACCCCACCGGCAACAACATGTTTGTTGAAGCATTCGCCTGAACACGTTAGACACTAAACTTCGGTGCGTGTGGTGCCTTGAACGTACGGTAGCAAGGGTACGGGTACATCATGTTAGCGTGCTGAGACCCAACTCTTTCACCGCCTTTGCTTTTATCTTTCTACGCATCACGCGACCTGTGAAAGCAACTCACACGCTTGTTCACAGGCGACAACATACTGATATCTTCATGATTTCTCGAATCATTCGATAGGGCGGCATGAAGAAAGTCTGCATTGTCTCTAGCGTGATCAAAGGTTCCGGAAAAACTATCATTATTTCTGCTTACGGGCCAAGCAGGTGGAAGACCCTGACGTGGATCCTGGGAGCTACAAATATGTAACATCGCCACTGCAGGGGGACTCCGACTGGGTTGTCGGGTCTGGCTGTTTCGTACCACAGCCCACAGTGAGGATGACGGGGATGAATCGTCACGATCATGGGACGAGGGGGATTGATTGATTGATTGATTGATTCATACACGGAACCAGGAGCCTAAGGCCACCTATGCCGGAGTAACTGGCTATTTCGCCGATCTAAGCAGGGGTAGTCAACCCTAAATCCTGCAGTCCCATCCTAACCCTATATGGTGGATAAACAAAGAGAAAACCAAGCATTATAGAGAAATGAAAGTCCCAAAACTCCCTGAGGTGACTGCCCCTTCTACTGCTTGATCTGCGGCCCTAATTCTTTGCCCTTGCACTCACGGCCCACATCACCGGGTGCGTTTTGCCTGAAATACCAGCTGAGTGCTAACTTGCCGTCGTTAATCTTTTAGACGCTCCATGGAGACGCTCCCAAATTGGCCAAGGAGACGCGTCCATATCACGAATCTAGCAGCTTCTTTTGCCAGCTTAGGCGTACTGAGTATTTGCTTCAGGTCTTGAACCCGGGATTCCTTCCATATTGTATTCAGCCGAGTGCGTTGATAGATCGGGCATTCCGTTAGGACATGCTTGATTGTTTGCCTTCCCCATCCACACAGGCACCCCCCCGAGTCAGCTCTTTTGATACTGTGTAGGTAGTCCCTCAGGCCTATCTTCCCCGTGCGAAGCTGGATCAGCGCTGAGCTTAGAGCTCGATGCAGACCTACGTGTAGGCGAAGCGCGGCCTTTGTTGGTACCTCGATGAGCTTTTGGGTGATCGATCCTACTTTTTCCCCCCGCCATTGAGCTTCCCAGTCTGAGTACACCCTTTTTCTGAGCCTCATCTTGATCGATGAGCGCATAGCCGAAAAGGAGATGTTGATCGTAGGTGGGATGGATGGTGACCAGGGGTTCTCGCGCCAGCCCGTGGCCTGCTTTGCTGACCTATCTGCCATTTCGTTCCCTGGCACCCCTATATGGGCCGGAATCCAGTGAACTCTAACCTCGATACCTCTCCATCGAAGACGGTCCAACGTAATGACCAGTACTCGCAGTATTCCTTGACCCGATTGAGTGCCTGGCTCCGAAGAAGAAGTGATTGCTGCCTGATTATCCGTGAAGATGATCAGGGACGTTTTATGCCCTAAGTGTTGCGAGGCTATGGAGGTAGCCAACATCAGACCATGCAATTCGGCTGCATAAACCGTAGCCCTGGTGTCGTTTCCTATCAAGAGGTTTCTCTCGATTCCCAAGTTAGGCACTACTGCTGCCGCCCCCACTTTGCCATTAATAGCGCTACCGTCTGTGTACACTATGAAGAGTTCCGGATTCTTGACAATCTCATCGTGTTCCTTAAGAGCGATGTCTTTATCTTCCGCTATTCTGTACTTTGTGGGCATCCTTCAGGGGGGGGCCACCCAGGGCCTTATCTGCTCAATCGATTCGAGTGTCTCGAGGTCCAGTCTGTCTTGTGCGTCGTATCTTTCTTCCAGCTTGCGAAGTGGGCTCCATAATCTGAAGTTGCCTTCCGTTGCCCTGGAGTGCTGTCTTGCCTCTTTTATCTGATCGTATACTTGGCTTGTTCTAAGGCGAATAAGGGCTTCCCCGAGAGCCTTCTTCAATACGAGCTTGATAGGTAGTAGATATAGCTTCACATCTAGTGCTGGTCCTGAGGTGTTTCTGAAAGCTCCAGCTATCGCTCTTGCTGCCCGCCTTTGTACGGAGTTCAGTGTCTTGATGATCGCGTTTTCCAGGCCCACCGTGCCGAATCCTCCCTCTGGGCTATACCAGAGTGAGCACGCGTACAGCGCTTTTGGAATTACGCAGGCTTGATATACTCTGCGCATGCTTAGAGAACTCGCCCCCCAAACTGATCCGCCTAGACTGTTGAGTGCGTTGAGCGCTTGAGAGGCTCCCTTTTCTACGCGCCTGAGGTGAGGTATTCACTTCAGCTCCTTATCTAGAAGAACTCCCAGGTAGGTTCCGGTATTCTGTGGCTCGATGGTGTAATCGTCTAGATGTAGAGTGTCATCTTCAGGTGATGATCTTTTCTTTGTTGGTCGCTTGAAGTGTAGCAGCTGAAATTTGGTTGGTGCGAACTTGCTTGCGTGCTTCTTAGACCAAGAATGTTCCTTCGCCTCGAATAGGCCCTCGATTTTCCTGCAGTTGACTTCCGCTGATGGCCCTGTGACTATTTTTGCGATGTCATCTATGTATCCTAGGTTTGTCACCTTAAAGTCTTCCTCTTCCTTCATTAAATCCGCGTTGTAGAATAGATAGAGTAGAGGCGAGATGGGTGATCCTTGAGGTATTCCTGTGCTCGTTTCGAAGGCCTTCGAAATATATTCCGGAAGGGAGATTATCGTGCTTCGGTTTGACAGGAAGCTGAGTATCCAGTTGATCATGTTGCCGCCTATTCTTCTTTTCTTGAGGTTGTGAATAAGTCTCATGTGGGAAAGGTTGTCGAAAGCCCTCATTACGTCCAGCAGTAGCACTGTGGCTACCTCTCCTCTCAGTCAGGCCGCGTGTATTAGTTCCAATAGCACCTGAAGCGCATGCTCTGTTCCTCGGACCTTTCGTCCCCCCATGTGTCTTCGAGGTAGCAGATCAAACTCCTCCGCCGCAAAACTTATCCGTGTTGCCATTACGCTTTCTAGTGTCTTGTCTAATGTGTTAAGCAGAGCTATTGGTCTGTATGCTTTGGGTTGAGTATAATCTCCCTTTGCTGGCTTCCGTAGAACTGCTGTCTTGGATTCTCAAAAGAGCTTTGGGTGATATCCTAAGATCCAACATGCATTGTACAAGGGAAGAAGTAGAGGCAAGATAACTGGTAGAGCGATCTTTAGCACCCTGTTGGGTGTGCCATCAGTACCAGGAGCTTTGTTTGACGCCGCTCTTTTTATCGCGTTGACGATCTCATGTGACTGTATAGAGTTTCACTTCACTGAGGGTGGATACAGATATTCCTCTAAATCCGTTAGATCCGCTTCAGGAGAAGTCGGAAAGAAGGTTTCCTTGAAGATTCTCGCCTTGCCCTCCGATGCTGTGATCAGTCCTTCTGGTCCCTGAATGTTGGGAGTAAAGCCTCGATACTGAGACGTGCGATTCTTAGCCCACCTCGCTAATTGCCACAGGCCTTTGGTCGATGCGATTGCTTCCTCTATTTTTTCCCTGTGTTGAGTTTTCAGAGCTTTTTGATGTATTCTCTTCTTTCGGTTCCGAGTTCGCTTATATTCGTCCCAATCGTTGAGCTCCTGAGTCATCATGAATCTTCGCCTTAATCTCTTGCATTCCATCTGAACATCTTTGCATTCCTGATTCCATCCCGTTACTGATCTTGAACATCCTCTTGACAGCGATACCGCCGCTTCTATCGCTTTCTGCAACGCCTTGCTTATGAGTGTTGTCGTGTGATCGATTTCATCCTTAGAGTTCGGATAGTGAGGGATGAAAAGCTTCGAGCGAAGCATTCTCAAGAGCAGTGCCTCGTCCATCTTGTCCCATAATCTTGATTGCCTGACTTCTTTGGGCGTCAAATTCAGATCGAGTACTGTGCGCACTGGCAGATGATCCGAGTCGTTATCCATTTCTGAAGCTACCTGACACATCTGTTGGGTGCTTTCCAGACCTTGACTCACGAAAGTCAAATTCAAGATGGATTCGGCTGCCCTTGCTCTATAGATGATGGTACCAGGGGGTAGCAGCAGCTGCAGGCTGTGTTCCTCAATGATTTCTATCAGCTCGTCCGTCTCAGCGTGTTGATGATGATAGTTCTCGCCCGCTCACATTGGGTGATGCAAATTGAAGTCGCCTACTACTATGTGTTCCTCTTGCGCTCGCAGAGCCTCTTTGAGTTTGGCTAATGTTTGAGTGCCTCTAACGTTCAGACTCGGTCCTGAATTGTACACGTTGTGAACGTTGACGATGCGCATTCTTGAGTCCTCAGATGTCTTGTACTTAAGGTGCAGAGTAATCAGGTTCAAGGAGTGCTGAGTGTAGGTTCACTCGGTTGCTTCTATTTCCTTGTTAACGAAGAAGCAGACTCTAGTCGTTGCATCCGCCTCCTTCGTCACTGCCGCCTCCGGATACAGCAGCTCAAATCTGTCCCGTATGGGGTTGTGTGTGGTTGAGGCAAAGGGATTGATCCATGGCTCCTGAATAGCTATGATGCTATGCCTGTAGATCTTCGTGTCTCTTAGCAGTGTTGCCATTACGATGTCTTTGGATTTCATGCAGTTATACTGAAGTATTGATAAACAGTCGGTTGCTTGACTCATAGTTCTTCCTCGAGGTCTTGAGTACTTCTGTTTTGCTGTTCGTTGATCCTGACCTTGGCTGAGCCAATACTGGTTCTTCCGGATCTGGTCGTTACCTGAGTGCTGACCGGCTCATTTTCCTTATCCTCGTGTATGAAGACTGGGTCTTTGCGTGTTTTCCTGCTTACAGTTATCAGAGCGAGGGCGTTAGGATTCATTGCCTGCATTGTCTCGTCTCTCTTTCTCTTCTTCTTTTCCCCTTGCTTCGTCGCTATCACTGTTGTCCATGTGTCCTCACCCCCCTGCCCCCTCGGGCCTAGGCTCATTCCTTCCCTGAGGACCTCCTCCTCTGCCGAATCAATTTCCATTCCCGTGTTTTCCGCTTGAGTGTCCTCTGTTTCCGTCCTCATTAACTTCGAGCTCGCTGTCACCTCGCTCGGACGCGAACCTCTCAGGCCTGAGCCTGAGGAGGTCGGCCATAGAGGGCTGGCCAGCTCCTTGACCCTGTTCACCCGAGCTCTCTCTGCCTTCCTCGATGGACAGGCTTCGCTGTTAGCCGTATGTTTTCCTCCGCACGCCGCGCAGTTCGGCTCCTCTCTGCACTCCTTATTGCTATGCTTATCGGCGCATCGAAAGCAGGCTGTGTCATGACGGCAAGTCAGACTCATGTGTCCGTATTTGCAACATCTAAAGCATTGCTTCATTCTTGTCTCTGGCAGATGACGCATACAGGCGTACAGTCTAGAGTTTCATACCAAATTTGACATAAGTACCTTATTGCAGTCTATCGCGTTTCGAAAATGAATTATGATTGAGCCGCACATTTTGTTTTCAGATGGTTTTTTATTAAGCCATTCTATGTATTCTATGCCCTCCTTGATTGGAAGGTCGTTTTGCTCCTCCAATTGTCTGATGATTCTCTTCATCCCGTTCGGACTCAGATCCATACTCTTTGATAAACCGTGTGCCACTGCTTCATACGTGGGCCTCAGCACCTTTGCGGTTGTGCATAAGTGTTTCGCCCAAGCCTCGTCGGCTCTGAGCGCCATGGTGTCTTCAATTTTCGTGCCTGTTACCGATAGATCGTCACTGGGGAGAATTCGTGCTTGTAAAATTTGAGGAGTTCTTTGATGTTTGTCTTGTCCTGAGGTCGAGCTTATAATCGAGGCGTTCACCCGGTCTTTCAACTGGGCTGGGCTTCGTTGCTTAAGCTCGTTTGACAGGTTCATGTTAGATAGCTTGCAAATGACCTCTCGAGTCTTCGCCAGACTATTTATCGGTATCGTAGAAGGTGTGGAAGTGGTGGATGTGATAGGAGTCTGTGTGGCGGCAGCTGCGCTCAGCTTCTCCGCCCAGGTAAGAGGATGTTTGAAGGTCGCTGGTGTCGCTTTAGATGTGTCTATCTTATGATTGATAGATACTACCTTTTGTTCTGTGTTCTGAACCCTTCTTTGAATCTCATCGAGGGTGGAGGTCATGGACTTGATATCGTCACCGTTGGTTAGGGACTTCCTTAGATAGGTCAGCATCACTGCTATCATCGGCTTATAGGACTGCATGGGCATTGATCTGTTGCCTGCATAGCTCTTTGATTGTTGCAATTCTTGAAGCTCTTCAATTAGAATGTATGCGTTTTCTCTTAGATTTTCGGGGTATTCCTTCGTTCCGACCGCGGGAAAATCAGCACCCATCGTCGCGATCGACAACGTCGAGGGCAACCTGGGCAATATGACTACTGGCCTGTAGCTCTATTGCTACGGATGCGTTTGACGCGTTCAGAATGAGTTTAAGTGCGTTGATGGTTGAGTAATCGCGCTTTTGGACGAGGGGGATCTGAATCCTGGGAGCCTCAGACGTGCATGGCTAAGCCCCTTCGGGTTAGCTCTGCTTACCTAAGCACGTCATCAACGCAACAACATATCCAACGACATACATTCAGCTGTCGGTTCTAATTGAACATCAGAATTGATCGTTGATAGCTTTTTTGAGTCTGTATTCCATCGCAATTGAATCACGATATCGAGCGACCTGGCTTCACTCGCTTTTTACCCGAAATTTCGATAGCAACCAAGAATCACTGATCACCTGCTAGCTCGAGTTTATTCCTGTCGGTGGATTTCAATATTGATCTGTGCCTTCGAGTGTGTACAAAAAGAATCTCAAGATAGTGGTTGCGTTGTTGCGTCGGCATTTCGGGAAGGCAGCCCGCAGAATTGAAGTTGCTAGTAAAACAGCCCTCAGCAACATTGTGGGCTGATTTCTGGCCTCGAGCCGGCCAGAGCCGCCACATTAGCATCTTTGAGCGAATCTTGCTTGAAATATTTTGCCTTCAACGAAATTTTGCAGTCGGCTCGGCCACCACCCTACTCACCACCCTACATGCTCGCCTACCTACTCACCACTTTACCTACTCGCCTACCTACTTGCTCAGCTACCAACTCAGCTACCTACTTGTTGGTCTACTCGTCAGCCTACTCGCTTCAAAACATGCTTCGTGCGACGTGTTTGAACACGCGTTATTCACTTCATGACCTACTTCATAGTATGCTTCATACATGCTTCATAGCACATGCTAACTAGCTCAATAGAACACACCCTTCATGGCTCGATATCGAACGCCCTACCAAACTCTTTACCAAACGCTCTACCAAACTTCCGACCAAACTCCCGACCAAACGCTCTACCAAATTTCCTACCGAATTCCCTACTGAATTCTCTACCAAATTCCCTACCAAACTTCCGATCAAACACTCTACCAAACTTTCTATCAAATTTCCTATCAAGCTTTCTACCGAGCTTTCTACCGAATTCCCTACCGAATTCCCTACCAAACGCTCTACCAAACGCTCTATCAAACGCTCTATCAAACTTTCTACATGCTTCAAAATTCGCTTCGGTCGGGCGCATAACACGCGGCAAACAGTGCTTCAAACAATGCTTCCTACATAGCTTTCTACCTACTCGTCATTCTACATGCTCAGCTACCTACTCAGCTATCTACTTCGCTATCTACTCAGCTATCTACATGTTCAGATATCAACTCACCATTCTACCTGTCAGGACCGTGCCTAGATGATACAACCAATGGAGGTCAGGGTTGATAGTGCTTGATCTTTAGAGGTAGCTATAACTGAATATTAAGAATACAGAAGAAGGTTGGTACAAGAGCTTCTATTTATGTAATGTTCAGAGGCTGCGCTAGGCCCGAAAGGGATGTGTTTGTAACACGGAAAGAAGGTGATGTAGGTGAACAAGGTGTTGGTGAAAGAAAAGGGTGTTGGGGAAGGAAAAGGGTGTTGGGCCAGATCTGGGCCAAACCTGGGCCAGATCTAGGCCAGATCTCGGCTAGCCCTAATCAGCCTTGGTACGCTCGTAACATTACCCCCCCCTTCGAAAATTCATGTCCGCATGAATGTAGTTCCTTTGCTCGCTTTTGTTGATAGTTATTCCGATATTTAGCGCGGTTTGCTTGGATATAGCTTATGGAATTCGTCCAAAACTTCCTCTGAGCCATCGAATTCCCCTTTATCGGCATAGTACCATTCGTCGTCCCTATCTAGGTCTTTTCATTTGACTTTGTACTGTATTCGGCCTCGATAGCGTCTGAAGTCCAATATATCGTCTACCTCTCAGTGTTCATCGTCTTCGATAGTGATTGGCCTGGGTGGTTCTGAATGTTGTCCTGATAGGGAGTCTCCTGAATACGGCCGTAGTTGTTACGATCCTAGCTACGCACCTATGTTGGTAGCTATGTTGGTGACTATGTTGATGGCTATGTTCCTGGCTATCGCCGGTCGCTCGTCACTAGGCTATCGAGTTGTTCCGAAGCCAACCCTATTCAGGGTTAGCTTATGTTCTCCTGAGCCATATAGATAGCCGGTCCTTCCCTCCTAGATACTTTCCTTCCTTAGCATTTATATACTCGTTACATTACACCCATATGACTCGCTCTATGCTGGCCCCTAACAGTAGTAGCTTCGGGCTGAATATCGGATGCAGATGCTTCATGCTGACTGGTAGGCGAAGATGATAGAAGGTACCTATTTTAGCAGTGATTTGATAGAGATCTAGCTGTTTGTCTTTCAAATCTTTGCAGAGTCTCGTTGTCTTGACGTTTCTGAAAGATAGTCAAACTCAGTTATCTACTTCATATGTGACGTTCCGTCTATGTTTATTGATTTGAACTTCAATGATCAGCTTCGTCTTTTTCAATTTGTCACGATCCTAGCCTTGCCAGGCTCAGCCTTATAGCCTTGCCAGGCCTATCCTCGCTCCGTCACCTTGACTAGTCCCTATTGGGCCTAGCGTCGGCTGAGGAACACACATATGTAGCCAGCTTCTTTCCTGTAGCTACCTTTCTTCCTTAGCATTTATCTTCTAGTTAAATGACACCCCTATCCGACTCGCTCTAGGCAGGCCCCTAACATTAGATAAATGCTCACCATCTACTACCCTGCTATCGACGAATAGACGATACGAAACAACCTATTCAGTAAGGAAAATTTGCAAGGGATTCTTCAAATTTGCACCACCATTTTAGGCCGCAAGGGATTCTTCGGTTCTACACCCATTTTCACCATTCTATCCGCAAGGGATTCTTCGGATAAAGCACCCAATTATTACCTGAAATTCACAAGGGATTCTTTGAATTTCCACTCACCAAAAAACACCAATCCAAAACATCAACCCCCCACCTACCCTTACCTCAACAACTCCTACCTTCTCTCACCATGGCACGCGACGCCGAGCCAGTTGGGCCCCGAACAAATCGCCTGCTCAGAAGCACTGCCAATAGAAGAGTTTCACTTCTACCCACCGATGCTCCAGCCGGAGCTGAGGAAGCTGCCACCGCATGGAACATAAACACCGAAGAACAACTGTTTCATTGGGCCAGCAATCAACCCAACGAAGTCATCAATATGCTGAACGAGCTCCGAAGCCAGCGCGACTTGGCTCTACAACTCAATGAACACTGGCTCCTCGTACAAGAAGATCACAAAAAGAGAGCGGAACAACTAGAAGCCGCTTTTGATAAGAACGATGAGCTAGAGGAAAAGATCCACCAGCTACAAGGCGAGCGGTTGAACTCCAGAGCGGAACAACGTCAAGCTGATCGGCCTATGCCTCGTCAAGAGACTCAGCCAGCCGAGCATCGAGCCAATCAGGAAGAGGCCCCACCGACCCCTGAAGTCGACCAACGCCCCCGAAGCTCACGAGAGTCATTCACTCTATCTGGTAACGGGAACGGTCATCACAAGTCCGTCAAGCTTCCGGATCCACCCATCTTCACCGGAACAGGTGACCCTACCTGGGAGACATGGAACACCAAAATAGCTGACAAGCTCGATGCCAACGCGGACCATTACCCTACTGAAAAGATCCGTATTGCCTATGTGGTTTCCAGGCTAGGAGGCGATGCTGA
>JAABUU010001153.1_pt1 | contig 47241 bp, 51 predicted proteins | sample 5559301 | NCBI WGS metagenome assembly JAABUU01 (sample SAMN10711884, study PRJNA513360) | rock metagenome | isolation source: Antarctica rocks | place: Antarctica: Victoria Land, Richard Nunatak white | reverse complement strand
ACGTCGAAGTTGACGGCCTCCGTCGGGAGCTCCATCCGACCATGCACCAAGCTGGCGGTCGAGGGTTCCAGGTAGTCACGGCAGACCGAGGTGTTCAGCAACGCGCCCACGTCATGACGGTCGACTCCGCTGTCGGCCAAGGCCAGCTCACCGGCCTGAGCAGCAACCTCGCTGGGCAGGGTCCCCGCGCCCCAGACCCGCCGCTCCCGGATCCCGGACAGGCCCTCGAGCAGCCCTGGCTCCACCCCGAGCCGCTCCAGCGTCGTCGCCATCTGGTCCTCGATCTCGGTCGAGGTCACGACCTGCGGCGCATCGACGTGCGCCAGCCCACTGATGACGACCTGCTCATACCTCTGCGTCGCTCTCATCTTCGCGGTCTCTCCTACGGCAGGGTGGGATAAGCGCCCGGACACGACAGTGTCGGACATCGCACGGCCGTGCGGCGCCAGCTGCCCTGCACGTGCAGCCTCAGAGGTTAGGTGGTTCCGCTGAATTCCGGAAACGCACGTGGCGCCGACCGCGCGGGGTCCCAGGGTCGGACACATGAGCGGCCGGGTGTGCGGGTAACAAAGAAGTATATGAATACGACCCTTGATCGCAGCGGTGCCGCGAGGACGGCTCGGCACCTGGTCACCCAGTGGTGTTGTGACGCGCGTGCAGGCACGCAGTGCTGCGACACGGCCGTGCTGCTTACCAGCGAGATCGTGACAAACGCCCTGTTGCACGGCTGCGGTGCAGTGCGCTTGGGCGTGCAGGCGATCGGGCTGGCAGTCCGGGTCGAGGTCGGGGATGACGAGCCTCGCCACCCCCGGACACCTGCGCAAGACGACGACGCCGAGGGTGGTCGGGGCATGCTCATCGTGGACGCGCTCGCCTCGGCCTGGGGCGTCATCGACAATGCCCTTGGCAAGATCGTCTGGTTCGAGATCGCCTGCCAGCCCTGAGGCCCGCGCGGCCGGAAACGACGTACGTGCCGACCAGGACCGCGTACCTCTCGCCGCGGGGTGTGACGGGGGGCACGTGCTTGCGGGTGTTAGCACCCCCTATCCACGGGGCATTCTGGCCGCGAGCACGTTGGCGACCGGAAGGAGTGCGTGCATGAGCGAGAACGCTGCGAAGGACGCCCGCAAGGGACTGGCTGGCACCCTGACCGGCAAGGCCAAGGAGGTCGCGGGGGCGGCCCTCGGTAATGATTCGCTTGCTGCCGAGGGTCAGCTGCAGCAGGCCGAGGCTTCGGCCCGCAAGCAGGCCAAGACCAAAGACGCGGTGGCGCAGGCCGAGTCCCAGCAAGCGACTGCGGCGCTGGCGAGCGAGCAGTCCGCCGCTGCCGGCGAGCGTGAAGCCGCAGAGATCGGGGCCGAGGCGCGCGCAGCCCAGGTGCAGCGCGAGAGCGACGTCGAGCGCAACCGGGTGCAGGCCCAGGCCGACGCGGGTCACGCTGCAGAGCAGGCCGGCATAGACGCCGAGGCCCGCATCGGGCTGCGGCAGACCGCTCAGCAGGCCTCGCAGGACAAGGCCGAGGCGGATCGCGGCGAGCAGGACGCGGTGGAGCACGCCCAGCAGAAGTTCGCCAGCGCCGACGCCGCTGAGCAGGCCGCCGGGCGCGCCCGTGCGGAGGCCGAGCGGCTCGCCCGCCAGGCCGAGTAGCGAGCCAACCTCACCGTACGGACCGACAAGGGAGACACACATGGATGTCCTGAGCGTGCCCAAGACCATTGCCAGGTTGGAGTACTCGGCGCTGCGGCTGCCGCTCGCACTCGTCGAGAGCCAGGTTCTGGCCCGGTTCCTGGAACAGGAGTCCGGTATCCGGCTCGGCTTCGAAAAGGCCCTCGGCTCGCTCGATGTCACCGTCGGGCGCTGGATCGGGGACGACAGGCGCGCGTCCCGCGGGGCGGCGCTGTCCCGCAAGGCCGAGGTCCTGACCAGCGCCGTGCAGCTCGAGCAGGAGGCCGCCAGCCGCAAGGAGCAGGCCGCCGGCGATCTGCGGCAGGCCAAGGACAAGGCCCAGCGCCGGCGCACCCAGGCCGAGCAGCGCGCCACGGCCGACCTGCGAGCCGTGCGCACTGAGCAGCAGTCCGACACGCGCGCCGCGCGGCAGAAGGCCCAGGCCACATCGCGCGCCAAGACCCAGGCCGTCGAGCGGGACCGCACGACCAAGCTCGACGCCGAGCAGCGGCGCCTGGACGCGCAGGTCAGCACTGTCGCTGCGCGGACCGCTGCCCGCAGTGCCGCCCCAAAGGCGCAACTCAAAGATGCCACGACCCGCTCGCAGAGTGCGCGCCAGGACAAGCAGGCGGCGAACCGCCTCGGCCGGCTCGCCGACGCCGAGAAGGTCAGCCGGCAGGACACCTGAGCCGTCCGGAGGCAGAAGATCACCGGGTAGGACAAGTCGTGGGTTGGCCCACAGAGCAACCCAGGACTAACCGGTCGTGGGTTGCTCTGTCGGTCACGCCGCTGGCTTAGGCAACCGTGACGATCTTGTGCATCCCCATAAGGGCGTGGGGCATGCCTGTGACGTCATCGGCGATGAAGCACTCCAGGTCGTATCTGCCCTTCTTGAGTACCGAGCTGTGGAAAATCAGTTGGGTTCCTGGGCTCAGGACGTCCGCCTCGACCCCCGGCCCCGTGTAGGGATCGTTCTTGCTCTCGCCCTTGAACAGCTTCGTCATGTCGGCATCGGTCGTGCCCGCTCGCACCGGCTGGAAGGCGACGAAGTGGATCGTGTCCGAGACGTTGCGTACGAGCAGGTTCTGGCCAACCGGTAGCCGACTCGGCGATACGAACCGATCCGGGGAATTCATGGCGATGATCGCGCCGATGTGCGGGAAGGTTGACCGGGTCGGGGTGCCATGGACGTGCAGCGCCTTCACCATCGGCTTGTGTCCCGCAAAGATGGCGTTGACGTCGAGCAGGTAGTAGGTGCCAGAGTACAGCGTCTCGGTGACCTGGGCGCTCTGCCCGGGCGCCTGTAGGCCGGCTCCGCCGAACAGATGCGTCTCCCGGGTCAGGGCCCGGGTCGATGCCGCTGCCGTCTTTTCGCCTCCCTGGGCGGCGATGTCCCGGATCACCGTGGCCATCGACGTTCCATGCAGCAGCTTCAGCAAAACCACATCGCTGCCGTGTGCGTTGCTGTTGGTGAAGTTCATCAGCACCCGGCCGGCGTGGCGGTTCAGGTCACCCGTGACGGAGAAGCCGCTACCGCTGCCGGAATGAACCCCAATCGTGGGCAGGGTGGAAGCGGCTAACGCCGCCTGCACCGGGCTCAACCCCACGGCCCCCAACCCAAGACGGGCCAGCACCAGTCCCCGCCGTACACGCCGTCGTCCTTCACTAGCCCTCATGAGTTGCTCCCGGTCCCCGAGCGGTCGATCCGGCTGGCGCCAGCGATCCGCCACCGAAGCAGCGTGGCGCGCAAATGACCCGGGCAGGAATAGTCTCTCCTGACTATTGACCTCTGAGAGACGAACGCATTACTGGCTGTGGTGCCCAAAGTAGCATTCTTAGCTAGAAATCCTCGGGCAAACAAAGGTGTCGGGAGCGAACTTCTCCGGGCTTTTACAAGCAGGCGTTCCCTCGGCGGGCGGGTTGGCGTGTCATCGGGTACGGGCGGCAGTCTTGCTGCTGATCTGCAGGTCGAGCTGGACGGGTAGGTCAGGACGCTCCAGCGAGTGCCGCAGGTCGGTGAGGGCGTCGGTCTCGATCCGCTGGTGCAGCGCGGGTAGGTCGGCGTCCGCTGTCGCCGTGACCGTGAGGGCCAGGTGCGGGTCCTTGGCATCGCCACTGACCCGCGCGCTGGCTCCGGTGACATCCCGATAACGCTCCACCTGCGTGGTCAGCGCTGTGGTGACAGCAGCGCTGTCGACGTCGCTGTGGCCGGCGGCGCCCCGGGTGGACAGGTCGACGTGGGTGGTGCGGTGGACCGCGAACAGAGTCGCGAACCAGCGCAAGGCTAGGTAGGCAAGGACCAGCCCGAGTACGGCCACCACCGGCCACAGCCAGATGCCGTGATCACCGATGTAGCGGCTGACAAGGTTGTCGAACACCGCTCGGTGCCGCAACCGGGTCCCGAACGTCCCGAGGCCGACCAGCAGCGCCAAAATCCCGGCCGCTAGGAGGACCAGGGACAGCAGGAGCAGCAGCAGGCGGTGCACGCGTTCCGCGGCCGGGGTCATCTGCGGGCCTTCCGGGTCAGCACCCGAGTACGGGGGCGTGGGGGGCGGCGGAGCTGCAAGGCGCCAAGCCGGTCGCTGACGGCCGTGCGGACCTCGGTGTCCAGGGTCGCGGCGAGCTCAGCCTGCCCGGCCCGGCTGGTCGCGGTGACCTTCGCGGTTCGGCGGCTCAGTTTCACGCTGGCTTTGGTGATCCCGTCCACGTCCTCGGCGGCGCGGCGCAGCGCGCTCCGCAGCCCGGCCCGGGTGAGCGCGGCGTCGGTGTTGGGGTCCTGTGAACCGACCCGCAGCCGGCGGACCCGGCGCGGCTTGAGCTCGATGAGCAGCAGTATCAGACCGGCGAGCGCGAGCGAGCCAGCCAGCACCCGTACGGCGGTGCTGTCCCAGGTGTCGCTGCGGCCGGCCCGGTACGCCGGGCGCCAGTCCAGCAGTGCGGGATGGGCGCCGAACACGGCGACCGCGACTTCCAGCGCGAGCACCAACCCGAACGCGATCAGGGCGACGCTCACCAGCAGCGTCAGCAGACGGTTGAGGGTTCTCATCGCACCCGCGCCTGCGGCTCGCCGTCCATGGCCAACGCAGTCACATGTACGTCGACCTCGGTCACCTCAAGCCCGGTCAATGCCGACAGTCGCTCGACGACCCGGTCGCGCACCTGCTGGGCGGTCTTCCGCAGCGGGCTGGGATAGGCCACACCGGCCGTCACGGTGAGAAAGACCCTTCGGCCGTCGACCTGCGCGGTCACCGCGGGCAGGGCCTGCAGGTTGGTGGCCCGCTGGCCCAGCCGCTCCATCCCTGGGGCGGCCAGTTGCACGCCGAGCATCCGGCGCGCGGCGGACCCGACGCCGTCGATCTCCCCTGCTGCGCGGCTGGCGATCCGGGTCACCACCCGGTCCTTCAGCACGATCGAGCCATCGTCGCTGGCTCCCACGGCGTTCTCGCCCGAGGATTCCACCGCGCGGGAACCGGGTCGTGGCACCGTCCGCGCCACTCGCTCCACCGGGATCCGCCCGGGACTCGGCACCTGCCGGCGCACCAGCGCCCCGGTCGAAGTACTCACCGGTCACCCCGCAGCCGTGACAGGTACGGCGCCAGGTCCAGCTCACCGTCCACCACCTTGGGCACCACGAATCCCACTGCCCCGAACAGCGCGACGATCAGCATGTCGCCGAACCCACCAAATACCAGCGCGAAAGCCAGCGCGAGACCGACGAACAGCCCCAACGTGCTGCGTGCCATGACGACTCCCTCACCTGCCAACAGCCCGCCAGGGTCCTGGCAGGAACGTGCACCTTCGTTCTGCTCCGAGCCCTTCAAGCGCGGACTCCCGGTCAGCGCACCCGCGCGGGTGCTTGCCGCCGTCGGTAGCGCCGCCACAGAATCAGCGCTGCGCCCCAGAGCGGTCCATGCGAGCGCACCGCCACCACCCGCGCCCCGGAAACGCCGGCCGACCGGTCGAAAGCCTGCAAACCACGCAGGAACACCTCCGGATCGCCACCGTGATCCGGGTGATGGGCCCGGACGAACTCACGTCGCGCCCGGCGCAGCGCCCGGTCGATCTCGGTCACCGCGGTCTCGGTCACCGCACCAGGCCCACGTTCGGCTCCGGGGTCACGTTCAGCACCGGGTTCACGATCGGCGCCGGGTTCACGATCGGCGCCGGGTCCGCGTCCGGCAGCTGTACATCGCCGAGCACCACATCCACCTGCTGCCCGCGGACCGCCCGGGCTGTGGCGGCCCAGATCTGCCCGGCGACCTGTTCAGCCGTGACCGGCCAGCGGACCACGACGTGCACCTCGACCCGGTCGGGTAGCAACCGGACACCCTTGATCCGCTGACCCGGCAGGTAGCTCGCTGCCTCACCGGCCAGCCCGCCGTGCATGGCCACGACGTCCGCGCAGGACAGGACGGCCCGCGCCACCTCGCCCGGGTCGACCACGGTGCCGGACGGCCCGCCCAGGGTCACTGCACGCGGGCCGGGGCGTCGCTCTGGTCCTCGGAGTCGTCGCCGAGGTAGACGTCGTCGACGGTCACGTTGACCTCCACGACCTGCAGACCCGTCATCCGCTCCACGGACTGCTTCACGTTGCGCTGGATCGACCGGCCCAGGTCAGCCACGCTCACGCCGTACTCGATCACGATGTCAAGGTCGATGGCGGCCTGGGTCTCCCCGACCTCCACGCTGACGCCCTGGTTGACCGACGGGCCGCTGCTGCCCGGGATCCGCTGCTTGATGGCACCGAACGCCCGTGACGCGCCTGCGCCCATCGCGTGCACCCCGCTGATCTCGCGCGCTGCCAGACCGGCGATCTTGGACACCACCCCGTCGGCAACGCTGATCTTCCCGGCGCTGGTGGCCAGCTGGCTCTTGGTCTCCTCCGACGCGCTGGTGCTCGTCGTCGTGGGGGCGCTGCTGCTCGTGGGCGTGCTACTGGTGGGCGTGCTCATGATGCTCCTTGTGGTCGTTGGTCGCAGGGCGTTGATGCCTACCTGATAAGACACCGAACCGGCCCAGAAGTTCCGGTGCCCGGCCTACCAGTTCCCGGCGACCGTACTAGGCCCGGCGTCTCAGGAGCCGTTCCCACGGCCGTGGCGAGGCCGTGTTTCCGACACCGGTTCGCGCTGGCCGCTGATCGACCGGCTAGAGACGATCGACGCCGGTGACGGTGACGTCGACGACCGCCTGTACCCCAGCGATCCGGGACAGGGCTGCTGCCGCCCGGCCCTGCACGTGCCGAGCCGTTTGCGGCAGCGTCGAGGCCCGCTCGAGCAGCAGCAGGACCCCCACCCTTGGTGGTTCGGTGACCACGACGTCCACCCGCTGCACCTCGGCGCCGGCGACCTCTCCGCATGCTGTCCGCACCAAGGCGCGAACCGTTGCGGCCGATACCGCAATGTGCCCCTCGGCGCCGGAGCTGACCTGCAGCACCGCCGTGGTCGGGCGGCCCGAGCTGACGTGCAGTCGCCGCAGTACGCGGTCGGGCAGGCCGGCCGGCATCCCTGCGGTCTGCGTGGCGAGCAGCTGCAGGGCGGGTACGGCGAGGGCCTGCTCGTGCAGGAACGCCTGACAGAACACGCAGTGCTGCTGGTGGGGCCCCCGGGGCGCGGGACCACTGCTGTCGTACTGCTCCAGCAGCTCGGCGCGGCTCGCCCCGCACGGCAGGTCGGGTCCGGACACCGCGCGGGTGCTGACAGTCATCGCCACTCCTCCAACGTCCTTGCAAGCGCCGTCCGTCCGCGATGCAGGGCGCTCTTGACGCCAGGCACGTTCATCTGCAGAACGTTTGCTGTCTGCTCGTAAGACAGGCCCTCCAGGTCTCGCAACACCACCGCTGCGCGCTGGCCCGCAGGCAGCGCGGCAACTGCCGCACGCACCGCCCGTACCCGTTCGTTGCCGACCACCGCCTGGTCCGCCCCGGCGCCCGGCGGCAGCGCGAGCTCGCCGGGATCGACTGGTACGACGACCCGGCCGGCTGGCCCGCGGCCGGCGTTGACTGCGGTGTTGACCGTGACCCGGTACAGCCACGTGGTGAAGGCCGAACGACCGGAGAACCCGGCCAGGTGCACCCACACGTTGAGCCACACCTCCTGCACCACGTCCTCCACTCCGGAGCGTTGAGGCACCAACCGGGAGGCCGTGCGGTGCACCAGCCTGGTGTGCCGACGCACCAACACCGCGAACGCGCTGCCGTCTCCGGCCTGCGCGGCCGCGACCAGGGCCTCGTCCGAGAGCAGTCCGGGCACGCCGTTCCTCACCCCCGCCCCTACTCACTCTGCCGCCGCAGCAGGTGCCGGCTCAAAGCCGCACCGCATGCAGACACATCCTGGCCTCCCCTCACGAGGACCACCAAGCGGGTACCTGCCCCCGGCTGACTTTCGCCCTGCCGGGCCGCACACTCGGCGTCGACGTGCAGCATGTCCTGATCGCCGAACACTCATTCGGGGACCGGGACACGACCACTGAAGGCGGCACCGATGGACCAGGACAACACTCTGCGCGAGCGACTGCACGCGCTGACCGAGCAGGAGCACCAGCTGCGGAACCAGGCCGGCGAGCACGATCAGGCCCGACTCGGGGCCCTGGCGACGGAGATCGACCAGACCTGGGACCTGATCCGGCAACGCGAGGCGCTCAGCGACGCAGGCAAGGACCCGGCCGCGGCCCGGACGCGGGGCGCGGACGAGGTAGAGGGCTACCTGCAGTAGGCAGCGGCGCCACGGGCGCGGTGCCGGCGTCCGGGCAGTTGTTGACAACTGATTCATGTTTCACCAGGATGACGCCGAGCTCGTCGGAGCACTCTGGTGGAGGACGTCAATGCCGCAGTCCCGCAGGTCCGTGCAGCGTTGGACAGCCGCTGCGGCCGTCGCCGGCCTGGCGCTCGGGGTGGCAGCGATGGCCGCTCCCGCTGCGGCTGCCAGTTCGACGTTCACCTCGCTGACCGCACCGGACGGCCGGGTCTACAAGCTCTACCTGCCCTCGGGGTACTCCGCCGGCACGCCACTTCCCCTCGTACTGATGCTGCACCGGTGCACCCAGACCCCGGACCAGTTCGCCACCGGCACCCAGTTCAACCTGACCGCCGAGGCCAATCGCGTCATCGCCGTCTACCCCCAGCAGCTCTCCTCGGAGCAGCCCAGTTCGTGCTGGGACTGGTATGACAGCGCGCAACAGGTGCGTGGAGGCAAGGACCCGGCCTCGCTCGTGGGCGTCGTCGCAGACGTGGAACGGCACTACTCGGTGGACACCAACCGGGTCTACGCAGCGGGGTTGTCGGCTGGCGCGGCCGAGACGGCGGTGCTCGGCGCGACGTACCCCGACGTCTTCGCCGCCATCGACATCGGGAGCGGCCTGGAGTACGGGGCAGGCAGCAACCAGAGCTCGGGAAACACCGCCCTGTTCAGCGGCGGCCCCGACCCGGTGCAGCAGGGTCGCGCCGCCTACGCGGCGATGGGCTCGCGGACCCGCCTGGTCCCGACAATGATCTTCCACGGGACGAGCGACACGACCGTCCACCCCGTCAACGCCGACCAGCTGCGCACCCAGTGGACGACCACGAACGACCTCGCTGTGAACGGGGGCACGATCACTGGGTCCGTGCCGACGACCCCGACCAGCACGATGACGGGCCAGGTCCCGAGCGGCCGGTCCTACACCGATGAGCTCTACCGAAACAGCAAGGACGGCCAGGTCGCCGTCGAGCGGTACCTGGTCAACGGCATGGGGCACGCCTGGTCGGGCGGGAGCTCGTCGGGCTCCTACACCGACCCGACCGGGCCCAGCGAGAGCTCCATCGCCTGGATGTTCTTCGCCGCACACCCGATGCCCGGCGCCACACCGGCGCCGTCACCGTCACCGTCTGCTCCCCCGAGCCCGAGCACTTCCCCATCCCCCACGCCCGCGCCGTCGAGCACCACGGTCGTCCTGCACTCGGTGCCCGGGCAGGACGGCTGGGTCGGCGACGTGCCGGCGGACGGGATCTCGACAGCCAGCGCCCAGGTCGGGGACAAGGGCATGTACAACACCGACACCTACCGCACCGTTCTGTCCTTCGACACCAGCAGCGTGCCGCTCGGCGCAACCGTGACCGGCGCCGTGCTCGGAGTGACGCGGACCTCTCTGTCCGGCGCCGTCGGTGCGATCAGCGTCGACAGCGCGGCCGGCTGCTTCGGGGGCTGCGCCTTGGACCAGGCCGACTACGGCGCCCCGGCGGCAGCCAGCGCCGTCGCCTCGATCCCGGTGCCGGCCGCCAACGGCAGTTCCACATCGGCGGCCCTGTCCCCGGCGGGACTCAGCAGCCTGCGCCTCGGTGGCACCAGCCAGCTGCGTCTGCGAACGACCACGACCGCCTCGTTCGCCAGCAACGTGGTGGGGCTGACCGTTGCAGGAGCCGGCTCGCCCCCCACCCTCACCGTCACCTACCACTAGCCACACCACCACGACGACGACATCGGCCCCAGGAACAACGAAAGGTGCAGCAGATGCAGTTCCGGAGCGGCACGGTAGGACGCAGGGTGCTGGGCGCAGCCGGTGTGGGGGCCCTGGCCCTCGTGACGGCGTGCGGTAGTGGTGGCGGCGCAGCCAAGACTGCCGCAGGCGCAGGCGCAAGCGCGACGGGCGGCTCGGGGAGCCCGGTGAAGGTGGGCCTGGTCTACAGCCAGACGGGCCTGCTGGCCTCCTACGGCAAGGAGTACAAGCAGGGCTTCGATGCCGGCCTCGCGTACGCGACGAAGGAGACCGGTGCGGTCGCCGGGCACACCGTGCAGGTCGTGGAGCGCGACGACGCCGGCGACCCCTCCAAGGCCGTCTCGGCCGGCAAGGAGCTCATCGGCACCGGAGTCAAGATCCTCGCCGGACCCACGAGCTCGGCGGTGGCCCTGCAGCTGGCCCCGCTGGCAGCCCAGAACCAGACGCTGCTCATCTCCGGGCCGGCGGCCACCGACAAGATCACCGGGGTGAACAAGTACACCTTCCGCTCGGGCCGGCAGAGCTACCAGGACGTCGCGACCGCTGCCTCGATCGTGGGCGACATCAAGGGCAAGAACGTGCTGGTCTTCGCGCAGGACTACGAGTTCGGGCAGGGCAACGTCAAGGCGGTCAAGGCGGTGCTCGGCGGTGCCGGCGCGAACGTCAGCGACCTGCTCGTACCGGTCTTCGCCAAGGACTTCACGCCCTACGCCCAGCAGATCAAGCAGAAAAAGCCCGACCTGGTCTTCGTGGCCTGGGCGGGCGACACCACCTCCTCGATGTGGGGCACCCTGGACCAGCAAGGGGTGTTCGACAGCACGAAGGTCGTCACCGGTCTGGGTGACGCCGCGTCGTTCAAGGCCTACGGCCCCGCGTCGAGCAAGATCTCCTTCTTGGCCGACTACTTCCCAGGCGCCGCCGGCACCGCCGTGGAGAAGCAGATGACGTCGCTGGTGACCAGCAAGGGCGGCAAGGTCGACCTGTTCACCCCGGACGGCTTCGTCGCGGCGCAGATGATCGTGCACGCGATCGAGAAGTCCGGTGGCAGCGATGTCAATGCCATGGCCGCTGCTCTGGACGGCTGGCAGTTCGACGCCCCCAAGGGTTCCGAGACGGTCCGGGCCGGTGACCACGCGATGCTCCAGCCGATGTTCGTGGCCCAGCTGACCGGCTCCGGCGGCTCCTACACGCCCAAGCTCCTCAAGACGGTGCCCGCTGAGGCGGTCGCGCCCCCGAAGACCAGCGGCAGCAGCTGAGCGCCGACCTGGGTGCGCACGACCGCACCGGGACAACCGGCTCAGGCGTCGAGCCGGCCGTCGCGACCGTGGGGCTGGGCTTGCGCGTGGGCGGTGCGCGCATCCTGGACGAGGTGACGCTGCAGGTCGCCCCCGGTGAGTTCCTGGGCGTCATCGGCCCCAACGGCGCCGGCAAGACGACGCTGTTCAACCTGCTCTCCGGGCTGCTGACGCCCACTGCCGGCCAGGTCCTGGTCGACGGCCGCGACGTGACCAGCTGGTCTGCGACCCGCCGCGCCCGTAGCGGGGTGGGTCGGACGTTCCAGACCTCCAGCGTGTTCCCGGGCCTGCCGGTGCTGGAGAACGTCCGCCTCGCCGCCCAGGCCCACCTCGGCGGCAGCTTGCAGGTCTGGCGACGGGCTGCCCGCTCCGGTCCGGCCGTCGAGCGCGCCCACGAGTGCCTGGGCCGGGTCGGGCTGAGCCACCTCGAGGGCTCGGCGGCGGCGCTGCTCTCGCACGGCGACAAGCGCAAGCTGGAACTGGCGATCCTGCTGGCCAGTGAGCCCCGGATCATCCTGCTCGACGAGCCGATGGCCGGGGTCAGCGCTGCCGACGTCCCGGACCTGACCGCCCTCATCCGACGGGTGCACCTCGAACAGCGCGCCACCGTCGTCATGGTGGAGCACCACATGGACGTCGTACTGGGCCTGGCCGACCGGATCGCCGTCCTGCACCACGGGGCACTGCTGGCGACCGGATCGCCGACCACGGTCATGGCCGACGAGCAGGTCCAGCAGGCCTACCTCGGACAACCGCTGTGACTACGACTGACCTGGCAACCGGACCGCTGCTGGAGCTCCAGGACGTGCACGTGCACCTCAGCGGCTTGCACATCCTGCAGGGCGTCAGCCTGGCGGTGCCGCGCACGGGCGTCACGGCCCTGCTCGGCCGCAACGGGGTCGGCAAGACCACGACGCTGCGCGCCGTCCTGGGCCTGGTGCCCCGTCGTGGCCGCATCCTGCTCGGCGGCGAGGACATCGCGGCCGAGCAGGTACACCGCATCGTGCGGCGCGGCGTCGGCTACGTCCCGGAGGACCGCGAGGTGTTCGGCGGCCTCACCGTCGCTGAGAACCTGCAGCTCGCCGAGCGCAGCCGGTCGCCGCGGTACGACCTCGTACACGAGCTGTTCCCCGAGCTGGTCACCAGGGCCAAGCAGGCCGCGGGCACCCTGTCCGGCGGCCAGCAGCAGATGCTGTCCCTGGGCCGGGCCCTGCTCGAGGACAACCGGCTGCTGCTCGTGGACGAGCCCACCAAGGGGCTCGCGCCGCGGATCGTCACCGAGGTCGCGGAAGCGTTGGAGCGGGCGGCGGAGCAGATCCCGATCGTCCTGGTCGAGCAGAACCTGCAGGTCGTCGCCCGGCTCGCCGAGCACGCCGCGGTCATCGTCGACGGCCGGGTCGCCCACAGCGGACCGGCCCGGGAGCTGCTCGCCGACACCGAGCGGACCCGGGCACTGCTCGGCGTCGCCAGTCACGCCCCCGTACAGGAGCTCCGATGAGCACTCTGGTCCTGCTGACGATCACCGGACTCGGTCTCGGGGCGCTGTACTTCCTCGTCGCCTCGGGCCTGTCGCTCATCTTCGGGCTCATGCGGGTCCTGAACTTCGCCCACGGCGCGTTCCTGACCTTCGGGGCCTACCTCGGCTGGGTCGTCGGCAGCCACCTCGGCGGCGCGTCCACCGGACACTTCCTGCTGGTGCTGCTGACCGGGACCCTCACCGGCGCGCTCGTCGGGGCAGTCACCGAGCTCCTGCTTATCCGGCCGTTGTACCGCCGCGAGATCGACCAGGTCCTGGTCACCGTCGGCCTCGGCCTGATGATCACCGCGCTCGTCGCCGGCATCTGGGGCTCGGACGCCCAGCACCTCGCCGTCCCGGGCTGGCTCGAACGGACGACCGGGCTGGCCGGCGCCCGGATCCCGAACGACCGCTGGCTCGTCATCGGACTGGCCGTCGCGGTGCTGGTGGCGATGCTGGCGTTCCTCAAGCACACCCGCTACGGCCTGATCGTCCGAGCCGGGGTGGAGAACCGCGCGATGGTGACCGCGCTGGGCATCGACGTGCGCAAGGCCTTCACCCTGGTGTTCGCCGTCGGTGGCGCCTCGGCCGGGTTGGGCGGTGTGCTCACCGGGGTGTATTTCCGGGCCCTGTCGCCCTCGCTCGGTTCCTCGGTGCTCATCTACGCCTTCATCGTCGTGGTCATCGGCGGCCTCGGGTCGCTCGCCGGCTCGGCGATCGCCGCCGTACTGGTCGGGCTGCTCCAGCAGTGGGCCAACTACTACGCCGCGTCAGGGGTGGGAGACATGTCCGTGGTCCTGCTGCTCGCCGCCGTCCTGCTGGTCCGGCCACGAGGTCTGCTGGGGCGACCGGCATGAAGGCCCTCGCCCGACTCGCCGGCGCCCCGGCCCTGCTCGCGGTCCTGGCGGCGCTGCCACTGCTGGACGCCGGCACCGGCGGGGTGCTCCCCGGAGTCGTGTCCAGCCCGGGCGCGCTCCAGGTCCTCGCCCTCATGCTGGTGTTCGCTGCGCTCGCCGTCACCTACGACCTGCTGTTCGGCTTCACCGGGCTGCTCTCGTTCGGCCACGGGCTGTTCTTCGCGCTGGGCGTCTACGTCACGGACATCGTGATGACGGCCGGGCACCTGCGGCTGCTGGCTGCCGCGGGGATCGCCGTCGTCGCCGGCATCCTGGTGCCCCTGGTCGTGGGTGCGGTCAGCCTCCGGGTGCAGGGCATCGCCTTCGCCATGGTGACGCTGGCCTTCGCCCAGGCCGCCTCGATAGCCGTCGGCCAGAACCTGTTCGGGATCACTGGCGGCGACCTGGGCTTGGGGCTGCCGTACGACCGACTGCCGGCGGGCCTGTCCGGCGTGCTGAACACCAAGCATCTGTACTGGCTCGCCCTGCTGCTGCTCGTGGTCGTCTACGCCGCGGCGTGGTGGCTAACCCGTTCCGCACCCGGCCGGGTGTGGCAGGCGATCCGGGAGAACGAGCAGCGGGTCGAGGTGCTCGGGATCAATCCCTATCCCTTCAAGCTGCTGTCGTTCGTGCTGGCCTCGCTGCTCGCGTGCCTGTGCGGGATCGTGTACCTGCTGCTGGTGACCGGCGCCCAACCCCAGGTCACGTCGCCGGACTTCACCCTCACCCTGCTCGTCATGGTCGTCCTGGGGGGGACCGGCCGGCTCTGGGGGGCCGCGCTCGGTGGTGCGCTCTACACCTACCTCGACCAGCGGCTCGGTGACTGGGCCCAGTCCAGCGCCGTGCAGGGGCTTCCCGCCGTGGTACGCGTCCCGTTCTCCCAGCCGTTGTTCGTCCTCGGACTGCTGTTCGTGTTGTTCATCCTTTTCCTGCCGGGCGGCCTCTCGGGACTGCTGACCCGGCTGCCCAGACGCGCTCCCTTCGGGGTGGCGCTCAGCCCGATGAGTCGGGCCACCAACGGCGTGGCGGAGCAGCAGGAGACCGGCGCCCCTGAGCGGGTCGGCAGCGTCGGCGGGAGCAACCCATGAGCACCGGGCCGGGGCTGTTGACCCTCGGCCGATGGGTGCGCGACCGGGCCCGAACCACCCCGGACCGGATCGCCATCGACTTCCGGGACGAGCAGACGACGTACGACCAGCTGGACCGGCGCTCCGAGCGGCGGGCCGCCGACCTGCTCGCCCGGGGGATCGGGCGCGGGGACCGCGTCGCCTGCCTGACCGGTAACAGCCCGGAGCACGTCGAGCTGCTGTTCGCCTGCGCCAAGACCGGGGTGATGCTGCTGCCGTTGAGCTGGCGCCTGACCCCGACCGAGCTGGCCTACCAGCTCGACGACGCCGAGCCGGCGCTGCTGCTCGTGACCGCGGAGCACCGGCAGCGCGCCGAGCAGGCGCTCGCGCTCGCCCGCTGCCGGCCTCCGCTGGAGGAGCTGCTCGCACCGGCCGCGGACGAGCCGGTCCAGGGCGTACGCGGCCGGGGCACCAACCCAGAGGTGGAGGCGGCGGTTCAGGACGACGACGGCCTGCTCCTGCTCTACACCTCGGGCACGACCGGCCGTCCCAAGGGCGCCGTCCTCACCCACGCCAACTGCTTCTGGACCAACCTGTCGTTGGACCGCACGACCGACCTGTCCGCCGACGACGTGGTGCTCCAGGTACTGCCGCAGTTCCACGTCGGTGGCTGGAACGTCCAGCCGCTGCTCGCCTGGTGGAAAGGTGCCACCGTCGTCCTGGAACCCGGCTTCGACCCTGAGCGCACGTTGCGGGTGCTGGTCGACAAGCGGGTCAGCACCATGATGGGGGTGCCCACCACCTACCTACTGCTGGCGCGGCAGCCCGGGTTCGCCGACGCCGACCTGTCCGGGCTCCGCCGGGCCGTGGTGGGCGGTGCGCCGATGCCGCCCGCGCTGCTGCGGACGTGGCAGGCACGGGGCGTCGAGATGGTCCAGGGCTACGGCTTGACGGAGGCGGCGCCCAATGTGCTGTGTCTGCCGGCGGAACAGGCCGTACGCAAGCTGGGCAGCGCCGGCAAGGCCTACCCGCACGTCGAGGTGGCGGTCGCCGACCTCGTCACCGGGCAGCTCCAGGAGGGCCCCTGCTCCGGTGAGCTCCTCGTCCGCGGGCCCAACGTCTTCGCCGGCTACTGGAACAACCCGGAGGCGACGGCCGAGGCGCTACGCGACGGCTGGCTGCACACCGGTGACGTCGTGCGCCGGGACGCGGAAGGCTTCTTCACCATCCAGGACCGGCTCGACGACATGTACGTCGCGGGCGGCGAGAACGTCTACCCGGCCGAGGTGGAGTCGGTGCTGTACGACCATCCGGCGGTGACCGAGGTCGCCGTCATCGCCGTCCCGGATAGCCGGTGGGGGGCGGCCGGGCTCGCGGCCGTCGTACTGCGCCCCCAGACCCGCGCCGACGCCCCGGAGCTTATCGAACACTGCCGGGCCCGACTCGCCGGGTTCAAGGTCCCGCGGGAGGTCCGGTTCGTCCAGGCCCTGCCCAGCTCGGGGGTGGGCAAGGTGCTCAAGACGGCTCTGCGCGTGCAGTTTGCCGACGCCCAGGGGCCCTGGTGACCGCCGGAGCACGGACACCGGCCGAACCCGCGCCGGCCGGGGACACCTCCAGGGTCCCGCGTACGGCCCGGGGTACGCGTACCCGGCAGAAGGTGCTCGAGGCCGCCGAGCTGATCTTCGCCGCCTTGGGCTACCACGAGGCGTCGATCGTGAAGATCACCGAGGCGGCGGGGGTGGCGCAGGGCACCTTCTACCTGTACTTCGCCGGCAAGCAGCAGGTTTTCGAAGAGCTGGTCGAGGATTTGAACAGGCGGGTCCGGCACGCGATGGCCGAAGGGTCGAGCAAGGGCACGACCCGGTCGGAGAAGGAGCGCCTGGGCTTCCAGGCGTTCTTCCGCTTCACCGCCGAGCATCCGGCCCTGTACCGGATCATCCGGCAGGCGGAGTTCGTGTCGCCCCGCGCCCTGCACCTGCACTACGAGCGCCTGGTGGACGGGTACATCCTCGGGCTACGCGCGGCCATGCAGACCGGTGAGGTCGCCCCCGCCGACCCGGAGGTGCTGGCCTGGGCCCTGATGGGCGTCGGTGAGCTCATCGGGATGCGCTGGATCCTGTGGGGAACGTCCAAGGAAGTTCCGCCCGACGTCCTCGACGAGGTCATGACCTTCGTCCGGCGAGGTCTGGGCGCATGAGCGCGGTGCCGATCGGGCTGGTGGCGACGGCGACCCACGTTCCGGCGCGCTGGGCGGGCAGCGCTGAGCTCGCCGGGCTCACCGGTGTCCCGGAGCAGGTACTGGTGGACAAGTTCGGGCTGCACGGCAAGTACCTGGCCGGCGAGGGCGAGCACGTCAGCGGACTCGCTGCCGCCGCCGGCCGAGCCGTCCTGGAACAGAGCGGCACCAACCCCGCGGACGTCGATGCGGTCCTGTACTTCGGGTCGACGTTCAAGGACTACCCGGTGTGGCAGGTGTCGCCGTGCATCGCCCACGAGCTGGGCTGCACCTCGGCGTTCGCGCTCGAGCTGGACTACGTCTCCTGCGGCGCCCCTGTAGCCCTGCGCGTCGCCCGCGACCTGCTGGCCGCCGAGGACAACCTGCGTACGGTGCTGCTCGTCGCTGCGGCCTGTGAGTCCCGCCTGGTGGACTACACCAACCCGCGTACGCGCTTCATGCTCCCCTTCGGCGACGGAGCCGTCGCGGGCCTGCTGGTCCGCGGTCAACAGAGCGGCCAGGTCCTCGGGTCGCACATGGTGACCGACGGCTTCCTCACCCACCAGGTGCGGGTGCCTGCCGGCGGCTCCCGCCAGCCCAGTACGCACGCGACCGTCACCGCCGGACGCCACTTCTTGGACGTCGCCGACCCGGCATCGCTCGGAGCACGCCTGGACCAGGTCAGCCTGCCGAACTTCCTGACTGTCGCCGAGCAGGCGTGCAAGCGCTCCGGCCTGACCCTGGCCGACGTGGACTACCTGTGCAGCGTGCACCTCAAGCCGAGCATGCACGCGGTGCTCCTCGAGGCACTCGGCCTGATGCCCAGCCAGGCCGCCTACCTCGACCGGTACGGGCACATGAGCGGGGTGGACTCCCTGCTGGCCTACGACCAGGCGCGGCGCAGCGGCGCGATCGCCGACGGGGACGTGGTACTGCTGCTCGCAGCGGGCACGGGCTACACCTGGGCCGCCACCATCGTGCAGGCAGGAGCAGAACCGACATGAGTACGGTGCGAGTAGACCTCCAGGGAAAGCGCGCGCTCGTCACCGGCGGTGCGAGCGGGATCGGTCTGGCGTGCGCGCAGATGCTGGCGCGGGCCGGAGCCATGGTGACGGTCCTGGACCGCGACGCCGAACGCACGGTCGAGGTCGCCGGGCAGCTCGGCGGCATCCCGCTGGTGGTCGATCTGTCCGACACCGCGGCCGTGGCGGCGCTGGAGCCCGACGTCGATGTGCTGGTGAACAATGCCGGCTTCCAGCACGTCAGCCCGATCGAGCAGTTCCCGCCCGAGCGCTTCCACACCATGCTCGCGGTGATGCTCGAGGCACCGTTCCTGCTGACCCGCGCCGTCCTGCCCGGGATGTACGCGCGCGGCTGGGGTCGCATCGTCAACCTGTCCTCGGTGCACGGGCTACGTGCCTCGCCGTACAAGTCGGCCTACGTCGCGGCAAAGCACGGCCTCGAGGGCCTGAGCAAGGTCACGGCGCTGGAGGGCGGCCCGCACGGCGTCACCAGCAACTGCGTCTGCCCCGCCTACGTCCGCACGCCGCTGGTCGAGGCCCAGATCGCCGCCCAGGCCGAGCAGCACGGCATCGATGCCTCCGAGGTGCTCGAGAAGGTGATGCTGTCCGAGCCGGTGATCAAGCGCCTGGTCGAGCCCGAGGAGGTCGCCGAGGCGGTCGCGTGGCTGTGCGCCCCCGAGGCATCCTTCATCACCGGTACCTCGCTCACGATGGACGGCGGCTGGACCGCCCGCTGACGGCCGCCGGGCGTCCCTGTCTGGACACGTGCATAGCCTGTTTATATAGTCTGTGGATGAAGCAGGACGCCGAGCTCGCCTTGGTGCTCGAGCAGATGGTCCGAGTCGTACGTCGACTGGCGACGGCGGGCGATCTGGGGTTCCCGGCCGCGGCCGTGCTGACCCGGCTCGTACGCGAAGGGCCGCAGCGCCTGACCGACCTCGCCGTTGGCGAAGGCCTGTCCCAGCCGGGTATGACACAGCTGGTCAGCCGGCTCGAGCGGCAAACTCTGGTACGCCGCAACCCCTGCGTCGACGACGGCCGCGTGGTCCTCGTCGAGGTGACCCCAGGCGGCCGGGAACTCGTCGGCCGTCGCCGGGAGGAACGCGCCCAGGCCCTGTCCGGGCTGCTGGCACAGCTCGACCCTACCGAGCGCGACGCCGTGCAGCGGGCGGTTCCCGCACTCGCCCGGCTGACCGCCCTCGCCCTCGCCCCGCAGCGTCCAACCGATGGAGGCCCAGCATGACCACACCGCACAGTTCGCACAGGGCGCCGGCGAGCCCGTTCACGCGCAGCCCGCCGCTGTCTGGGCCGTGGCCTTCGCCTGTGTCATCTCCTTCATGGGCATCGGGCTCGTCGACCCGATCCTGCCCGCGCTGTCCACGCAGTTGCACGCGACACCGAGTCAGGTGTCACTGCTGTTCACCAGCTACCTGGTCGTCACCGCGATCGCGATGCTGTTCGTCGGCGCCATCTCCAGTCGCATCGGCGCCAAGAAGACGCTCGTCGTCGGCCTCGCGATCATCGTGGTGTTCGCCGCCCTGGCCGGCGCCTCAGGCAGCGTCGACGGCATCGTGGGCTTCCGGGCCGGCTGGGGGCTCGGGAACGCGCTGTTCATCGCCACCAGCCTCGCGGTGATCGTGGCCTCCGCCAGCGGCGGCTTCGCCGGGGCGATCATCCTCTACGAGACCGCGCTCGGACTCGGCATTGCCGTCGGCCCGCTGCTGGGCGGCCTCCTGGGCAGTGTCAGCTGGCGCGGCCCGTTCTTCGGCGTCGCCGTGCTCATGGCCGTCGCACTCGTCGCGACCGTGCTGTTCGTACCGTCGATGCCCAAGCCGGAGCACCCGACGTCCATCACCGCACCGCTGAAGGCGCTGCGGCACCGCGGCCTGCTGACCATGGGCCTGACCGCGCTGCTCTACAACTGGGGCTTTTTCACGATGCTGGGCTATGCGCCGTACCCGATGAAGCTCGACGCCATCCATCTCGGCTTCGTGTTCTTCGGGTGGGGGCTGCTCGTGGCCACCTTCAGCGTCTTCGTCGCCCCCCGGCTGCAGGGCCGCTTCGGAACGGCTCCCGTGCTGTACGTCAATCTCGCTGCCCTGGCCGTCGTGCTCGCCGTCATCGCCGCCGGCGTCAAGACGCCCTCGACGGTGATCACCGCGGTGATCGTCAGCGGAGCGTTCATCGGCGTGAACAACACCCTCACCACGCAGGCCGTCATGCTCGTGTCCCCCGTCGAGCGGCCGGTGGCGTCATCGGCGTACGGCTTCGTGCGCTTCATCGGTGGCGGCCTCGCGCCCTACGCAGCGGGCCGGCTCGCCGACGCCTACGACCTGAGCGTCCCGTTCTACGTCGGCGCCGGCGCCTTCGCCGTTGCAATCCTCGTGCTCGCTACCGGGCATCAGCTGCTCGCCCGGGCCGAGAACACCTTGGGTGAGGCAGAGCCGGTGCAGCCGCCGCTCGAGCCCGTAGGCGCCTCGGTGGCCTCGGTCGCCTGAGCCCCCCGCCCCACCCCCGCCCCACCCCCCGCTGATCAAGGCAATGTGCCCATGATCATCGTGGGGATCATGGGCCTTTTGCCTTGATCAGCGGGGGCTCTCGTCGCGCGGGGCCGAGTCCGCCGCAACCCTGCTGACGGCCCGGAGACCACGAAGCAGCGCCTCCCGGTCAGCCGGCTCAATGGCCGTCAGCAGGTTCGCGAAAGCGAGGCGGCGGGCCTTGTCATGGCGCCGCACCAGGCGGGTGCCAGCGCGGGTGAGCTCGAGCTGCACCTCCCGCCGGCTGTGCGCGGGCACGGTCCGCTCCACGTGGCCCGCCGCAGCAAGCCGGTCCACCAGGCGGCTGGCCGAGGACGCCGCGACACCAAGCCGCTCGGCCAGGACAGACAGCTTCGTCGGACCGATCGCCTGCAGGAGCATCAGGGCCCGTAGCTGCGTCGGACTCGTGGGCTCCACAGCGCTCATCGCCTTGATGCTGACGCCCAGTAGGCCCCGGGCCGCGTTCTCCACCTCGTCCACCAGGTCTGCCCGCGCGCTGCCTTCCGCCGCCTGCGGCACCTGTGCCGCAGCGCCCTGCGAGAAGTTCGACATGGCAACAGTCTGCCAGTCAGCGGGGTTCTCGATCAACACGAAGCGCCCGACGGCCCATCACGGTTCATGGGTCACGGCGTCACGGGTCCTGCGAGGCGGCCATGCTCAGTGCGGATCCAGCGAGAATGACGATGCCGGTGACCAGGTCGCTGACGAACGCGGCGCTGCTGATCGTGGGATCCAGCCGGTAGTTGAACACGACCGGTGCAAGCAGCAGCCACAGACCCAGGGCCAGGACGACGCGACTCGCCCAGCGGGCGTTGTTCCACTGCAGCAGGTGCAGCAGCGCGAGCAAGCTCACCAGCGCGCCGATGACGAGGTCGTTGAGCAGCGCCCGTTGGTGCGGGTAGGCGTGGGGGTAGCCGAGCACGAACGGGGCGGCGAGCAGCCACAGTCCGGCGACGACATCGATCAGCCCTAGCACCCGGATCAGCCCAGGTTTGGGGGCGGTGGCCGCGGCTGCGCGCCTGGTCATCGTTCTGGTCCTGTCCGCTGGTCGGGTTGGTCGGGTCCGTTGGTGGTGCAGCGCGCAATGGCGAAAGCGGCGTTGATGAGGGCGAGGTGGCTCAGTCCCTGGGGAAAGTTGCCGAGCATCGCCCGGCTGTCCGGGTCCACCTGTTCCGACAGCAGCCCGAGGTCATTGGTCAGGGCTACTGCCTGGTCCATGAGCCGGCACGCTTCCGGTGACCGGCCGAGGGTGGCCAGCGCCGAGACCAGCCAGAACGTGCAGGCCACGAACGCGCCCTCCTCCAGCTCCATCCCGGTGTAGCGATACACCAGCGGCCCTCGGCTGAGCTCGCGCTGCACCGCGGCGATCGTCCCGGCCAGCCGCTCGGAGCGGTCGAAGCCGTTCTGGCCGGCCAGCAGGGTGGCGGCGTCGAGGTCCTCGGTACCGGCGTAGGACGTGTAGGACTGCTTGGCCGTGGACCAGCAGTGCGCATTGACCCACGCCTTGATCGTGTCGCGTTCGGCGGCCCAGCGTCCCGCATGGTCTGTGGCGATCTGGCCCTGCTCGTACAGGCGGACGGCGCGGTCCAGAGCGGCCCAGCAACCCATCTTCGACACTGTGTAGTGCCGGTCGATGTGCAGCTCCCAGATGCCGGCATCGCGGTGCATCCATCGGTCGCAGCACCGGTCGGCCAGGTCGGCGAGCAGCCGCCCGGTCGGCGGATCCAGCAGGTGACCGGCTTGGACGTAACGCCAGACGGAGTCGAACAGGTCACCGAACGTGCCGAGCTGGGTCTGGGACTCCGCGTCGTTACCGGATCGGGCCGGTCGGCTGTCCCGGTAGCCCGGTACGTCCAGTTCCCGCTGACCGTCGGGCACCTGCCCGTCGAGCGTGTAGAACACCTTCAGCCCAGGGGTGGTCTGCCGGACCGAGTGCAGCAGCCAGGTCAGGGCCCCCTGGACCTCCTCGTGCAGGCCCAGCGAGATGAAAGCGTCGATGGTGAAAGAGGCGTCCCGCACCCACATGTACCGGTAGTCCCAGTTCTTGCCGCCGCCGATCCGTTCGGGCAGGGAGGTGGTGGCCGCCGCGGCTATCGCCCCGGTGTGCGCGAACTGCAGCAGCTTCAGGGCCAGCCCGGAGCGGCGGACCTGCTCGCGCCAGGGGCCCTGGTAGGTCATCGACTCGGCCCAGCTGTGCCAGTCCCGCACGGTCGCGTCGATCCGGGCCTCCAGGTCCGCGCGGGCCGGGAGGAAGATCGGTGCGTCGTTGCTGGCCGAGATCCCAAAGGTCCCGCGGCTGCCCGGCGCGGTGGTGAAGCACCCCGTCACGGCGCGGTGCTCGACGATGAGGTCGCCGACGTCGAAGCAGCGCAGCGCAAGGTGCTGGTCACCGCAGTGCACCAGCACCGTGTCGTGCCGCTGCTCGGTCCACGGTTGGGCAGCGCCGAACCGGGTTCCGGGGTGCACCGCCCACCTGATCGGGACCGACCCGTGCAGACCCTCGACGCGGCGGACCAGCTCGCCCCCGGGCAGCCGGCCGGCGCGGCCGACGGTGAGCGCGTCGGTGACCCGGACGGCGCCGTTGTCGGTGTGGAACGTGGTCGCCAGGACGTTGGAGTCCCCGACGTAGCCGCGGGTGGTCGTGAACGGGCCCTCGGGGCGCAACTCGAGCCGGCCGCCGTACTCGGGATCGAGCAAGGCAGCGAACACCGGCGGGGAGTCAGTCTCCGGTAGCGGCCACCAGTCGATCTGCCCGTCGCCGGCGACCAGCGCGACCGTACGGCCGTTGCTCAGCACGCCGTACTGCTCGATCGGCGCCCAGCCGCTGGCCCGCTGCGGCGTCCAGCCGGTCACGCCGCCCGGCCGCGCAGGGCCGTGCCCACCAGGACGAGCGCAGCGAGTCCAGCAGCGGTCAGGGGCGCCCGGTGGATCGACGCCCACGACCAGGGGTCGGAGCGGTAGGCCTGCTCGTCGAACATCCCGTGGGCGCCCCGGTCGTGCTCGTCGTCTCGTGGGCGGAAGACATTCGACCCGTACTGCGGACCGGGCTGGTCGGTGAGCTGGCCCTTCACGCCGGTCTTGCCCAGGTACCAGTCCAGCAGCCCGGGCACGAGTCGGTTCGCGACGATCGTGCCTGCGGTCGAGGCCCCCACCCACATGTTCCGGCGCGGGTGGTCGGCCAGGTACCGCACGGCCCGGGCCGGCAGCTCGGGCTGGAAGATCGGCGCCACCGGCTGCGGATGCTGCTCGAACTGGCTGTCGTTCCAGTCGAACTGCACAGTGTTGACGGCTGGCAGCTGCACCATGCACAGCCGGACCTTGCTCTTGTCGTGCTTCAGCTCGGTGATCACGCTCTCGGTGAACCCGATGATGGCGTGCTTGGCGCCGCAGTACGCGGACTGCAGCGGAATCCCGCGGAAGGCCAGCGCCGACCCAACCTGAACGATGACGCCGCGGTCCCGAGGGCGCATGCGGGACAGCGCCACCCGAGTGCCGTTGACCTGGCCGAGATAGGTGACCTCGGTGATCCGCCGGTACAGCTCGTCCGGGGTGTCCCAGAAATATCGCAGTGACCCGGCGAAGGCGACGTTGACCCACAGCTCGATCGGACCGAGCTCATCCTCCACCCGTACGGCCGCCGCCTCGACCTGCGCCAGGTCGGCAACGTCGGTCGGCAGCGCCAGCCCCCGGCCACCGGCCGCCTCGACCTCCCGACGCGCCCCGTCCAGCCCCGCCTGCCCCCGAGCCAGCACCGCCACGTCCCAGCCATGCTCGGCGAGCTCCCGGACCACCGCCCTGCCGACCCCGGCCGAACCTCCGGTCACCACCGCGATCCTGCGTACACCCATCGTCTTACTCCTGTTCCTGACGTGCCTGGTCGAGTGGAGGTGCCTGCCCCTGCCGTACTAACCGCGTCGGCCGCCGGGGGGCGTGCGTCCAACCGGCTTACCGCCGCCGGCTCCGTCGTGGCTGACGCTGCGGTACTTCGGACCGTCGGCGCGGGAGCCCTGCCGGTCGGCCAGCACCGCGGGTACCAGCAGCAGAAAGCCCAGTACGAGGTGCGCGTCGTTGCTCTTGTCGTTCAGCGCAAAAACATTCAGGCTCGTATCCAGCGTCGCGATGCCGTAGGCGCCCACGGCCAGCAGGACAACGCCCACCAGCCGGTTCGCGATGCGAGACCAGTGCGTTCCGGACAGGGCAGCCGCGACCAGGAGCAGTCCGAGGGCCAGGTTCACCAGCGCCTGCAACAGGTCGGTCCTGAAACTTCCGAGAACCAAGGCCGCCGGTGGGCTGTCGCTGCCGGCAAACGGATGACCCAGGCTCGGAGGGATACTGGCGAGCCCGAACAACGCCAGCACGATGCCCAGCACCGCCCCGGCGACCCGGTTGGTCCGGCCGGAATCGTCCACACCGGCCAGGAAGCTCATGCGGGGTCACCGCCCTGGACCTCGTCCAGCGCGAAGACCGGGGACTCGATCCCGCCGATCAGGACGGTGCGTGCGGTACGGACGTAGCGCTGCGGGCCGGCCTCGGCGCCCTTCACGGCCGTCACCGTGTACTGCTGGTCGGCCACGTTGACAGCCACCTCGGCGCCGTCCAGCACGCCGCCGTGCAGCACCCCGAGCTGCGTCGTCGGTGCACCCGGCGGTAACACGGGCTGCGGCCCGCTCGCGGCATTGCTTGCGGCATTGCTTGAGGCATCGGTGGGCGCGCGCCGAGCGAGGGCCAGTTCAGCGACGGCGAAGCCGAGGGCAAGCGCGGCGCTACGCCGACCCGCCGAACGGCCCCGATCCGACACCGAGGAGAAAACGAGGGCGCTGAGGGCGTGCAGCAGGTCCACCCCGGCCCCCAGCCTCAGTGCTGAGGGAGTTCCGGCGGCTTCGGCGGCGCCCTGAACCAGGTGCCGGACACCGAGCACCTGGACGACCGTGCGGCTTGTCGCGTCATCCTCGTCGTAGCCCAGAAGGCGTAGGGCCTGCGCCGGCCAGGCCGTGAGCAGGGCCCCGGAGCCCAACCGGCTCAGGAGCAGCACGTTCGCCGGCGTCACCGCGGACCGGCCACGTCGACCACGCCGGAGTCCGAACCGACCCCTGTCCCCGCGAGAACTGTCCACGCGTTGCCCGACCACCGGTTCATCCGGAACCTCACTTCCCTTGTGCGACTCGGATTCCCACTCCTTGCTTAACACAAACGAACACCTATGCAATGTTTCGTTGCAGCATGCTCGGGCAGGTCGCTGGACAGGAACGCGCTCCGCCCGGGATCCGGCGCCGGGCGACGGTCCGCTGACGCCCGAGAGGTCTTGAATGAAGCCCATTGCTGCCGATTCGCTCGTATCCCGCCTCATCGAGTGGGGGGTGGACACGATCTTCGGGTTGCCCGGCGACGGGATCAACGGCCTGTTCGAGGCGCTGCGTCGGCACCAGGACCAGATCCGGTTCGTCCTGGTGCATCACGAGGAGGCGGCGGCGTTCATGGCGTGCGCCCACGCCAAGACGACCGGCCGGCTCGGCGTGTGCATGGCCACCTCCGGTCCCGGCGGGGTGCACCTGCTCAACGGTCTGTACGACGCCAAGCTCGACCACCAGCCGGTGCTGGCCATCACGGGCATGCAGGAGACGGCGCTGCTGGGCACCGGCTACCAGCAGGAGGTGCATCTGGAGAAGCTCTACCAGGACGTCGCCTCCTACGACGTGATGATCACCAACCCGAGGCAGGTCAGCACCATCGTGGACCTGGCTGTGCGGCACGCCCTGGCCGGCCGCACGGTCAGCCACATCACCTTCCCGAACGACATCCAACTCGCACCGGCCGATGAAGACCCCTACCAGCACGTAACCCCGGGGCGACCGCCATCGACGGCTCCGGTGTTCTTCCCGGCGCCCGGCCGGCCTCGCGAGTCCGACCTGCAACGGCTGGCCGACGTGCTGAACGCCGGGACCCAAATCGCGATCCTGGCGGGTGCGGGCGCCCTGCACGCCCGCGAGGAGCTGCTCGCTCTCGCCGAGGTGCTGGGCGCACCGATCGTGAAGACCTTGCCAGGCAAGGCCGCGGTACCGGACGACTCGCCGTACACGACGGGTGGGATAGGGCTGCTGGGGACGCGCCCGTCGGAGCAGCTGATGCAGCAGATCGACACGCTGTTCATGGTGGGGACCAACTTCCCGTACACCAAGCACCTCCCGAAGGCCGACCAGGTGCGTACGGTGCAACTCGAGCGGGACCCGGTGCTGGCGGGCAACCGGATGCCCACCGAGGCGCCGGTCATCGGCGACGCGAAAGAGGGGTTGCAGGCCCTGCTCCCGCTGCTGGAGCGCAAGCAGGACCGTTCCTTTTTGACCTCCTGTCAGCAGGACATGGACCGCTGGCGCAAACAGATGGCGTCGTTGGAGAACAGCACTCGCCACCCCATCGCCCCGGAGTACTTGATGTCGGTGATCGACCGGCAGGCCAGCAGCGATGCGATCTTGACCTGCGACTCCGGCACGATCGCGACGTGGGCGGCGCGGCACTGGACGATCCGGGGCCGCCGCGAGTTCTACCTCTCGGGCAACCTGGCCACCATGGCTCCCGGGCTCCCCTACGCGATCGCGGCTCAGCACGCACACCCGGGTCGGCAGGTGCTCGCGTTCGTCGGTGATGGCGGCTTCTCCATGCTGATGGCGGAGTTCCTCACCGCCGTCCGGCACGAGCTCCCGGTGAAGATCTTCATCAACAACAACGGCGCGTACGGCCAGATCCTGTGGGAGCAAGTCGCGCTGGGCTTCCCGGAGTTCGGGGTCCGGCACAAAAGTGTGGCTGACTACGCCCCCTGGGCGGTGTCCTGCGGCGCCTACGGGGTGAAGGTCACCGACCCGGCCGAGCTGGAGACCGCGGTACGCGGGGCCTTGGCCTACCCCGGCCCGGCGTTGGTGGACTGCAACGTCAACCCGGACGAGCCGCCCATGCCCGGCAAGATCGAGTACGCCCAGGCCAAGGGATTCGCCGAGGCGTTCCTGCACGGTCAACCGCACCAGGTCGGCATCGTCAAGACCGTCGTCGAAGACGCTATCGAGAAGTTCAGGTCATGAACCGTCGTAGGACACGCGCCCAGCAGGTCCAGTCCGAGGCGACCGACTACCTGCGAGATGTCCGGACCGGGCGGTTCGAGCGGTCGCTCTCTGGGTTGTCCGCCGCCGGGGCGTTGGTGACTTGTCTGGAGATCTGGATGGAGCACGACAAGGCCAACTTCGGCAACAAGATGATGTGGTGGCCGGTCGCACTCACCCCGGTGGCGGCGGCGGCCGGGGTCGGCGGCGTGCTGAGCCGACGGGTGGCCAAGACCGCGCTGCCGCTGACCTCGGCGATGGTCGTGGCGAACGGGCTCCAGGGCACCTACCTGCATGCCCGAGGGGTCTCCCAGCGTCCGGGCGGTTGGCGGGAATGGCGCTACAACGTCGAGATGGGGCCGCCGGTCTTCGCCCCGCTGCTGGTGACGGTCGTCGGTGGGATGGGCCTGCTCGCCGCCGTACTGCGCCGAGAAGGCAGCCAGTGACCACCCCGGGCGACCAGGGTCGGTTCCAGGGATACGACGTCCTGGCCCAGCGCAACCACTGGGACGAGGTGACCCAAGGCGTCGTACTGCGCCGGCTCGGGCCGCCCGCACCGCTGCGCTTCTTCACCGAGCCCGAGGGGGCTACGGCCCGCGCGCTGCTGGACCGGCTGCTCGGGCAGGACGACGAGCCACGCGTCGACGTCCTGGCCGACATCGACAGCAGGCTGGCCCTGGAGGTCACCGACGGCTGGCACTACGCCGACCTGCCGCACGACGGGCAGGCGTGGCGGGACACGCTGGCCTTGCTGGGCCGCGACGCGCAGGACCGCTTCGGCGCAGAGTTCGCCGGGCTCGTACGCGAGCAGCAGGCCGCCGTGGTGCAGCAGGTTCAGGACCACATCGGTGGCGACTGGCACGGCCTGCCTGCCAAGCAGGTCTGGAGCCTGTGGACTCGCTACGCGTGCGCGGCCTTCTACGCCCATCCCTGGGCCTGGAACGAGATCGGCTTCGGTGGGCCGGCCTACCCCCGCGGCTACAAAAACATCGGTCTGGACAAGCGCGAGCCGTATGAGAAGGCCGAGCGCGATGCTCATGACCCGGTGCCCTGGTCCAAGCGCACCGAACAGGCCCGCCGGGAGCACCTGAACCTGCTGGGCCGGACCCCGTGAACGTCCGGGACCGCAACGAGAGCGCTTGGCTCCTGCCGAACGACGGCACCCGCACCCCGCACGGCCTCCGGCGCGACATGCGGCGGTTCGACGACACCGACGAGGTGGACCTGGTCATCGTCGGCTGCGGGGCCGGCGGCGGTGTCCTGCTCCAGCGCCTGGCTCGGGCCGGGTGGAAGCTGGTCGCGCTGGACGCCGGCCCCTTCTGGGACCCGGACTCCGACTGGGTCTCCGACGAGATCGGCAGCCACGGCCTGTACTGGACCGACCCGAGGGTCATCGACGGCGCGGACCCGGTCCCGTTGGGGTCGAACAACTCCGGTCGCGGGGTCGGCGGCAGCACCGTGCACTACGCCGGCTACACCCCCCGCTTCCACCCCAGCGACTTCCACACCCGCAGTCGCGACGGCGTGGGCGCGGACTGGCCGATCACCTACGACGACCTGCGGCCCTACTACGCCGACCTGGAGCAGGAGCTCCCCGTCGCTGGGCAGGACTGGCCCTGGGGCGATCCGCACCGCTACCCGATGTCGCCGCACCCGGTCAGCGGCGGGGGCCTGCTGATGCAGCGCGGTGGACTGGCCCTCGGGATCGACGTCCGGGTCGGGCCGGTCGCGATCACCAACGGCCGGTTCGGCAACCGGCCGCACTGCATCTACCGCGGCTTCTGCCTGCAGGGCTGCAAGGTCAACGCCAAGGCAAGCACCCTGATCACCCACGTCCCGGACGCGCTGGCCCACGGGGCCGAGGTGCGCCCCGACGCCATGGTCAGCCGGGTCGAGGTGGACGAGCACACCGGGCGCGCCACCGGCGTGCACTACATCCGGGCCGGAGTGCACCGGTTCCAGCGGGCCCGGATGGTCGCCGTCGCCGGCTACTCCATCGAGACACCACGGTTGCTGCTCAACAGCGCATCGGCGCGCTTCCCCGAAGGGCTGTGCAACGACTTCGACCTCGTCGGGCGCTACCTGATGGTGCAGGGAGCACCCCAGACCGCCGGTCGGTTCACCGAGGAGGTCCGGGCCTACAAGGCACCGCCACCGGAGACCTCCACCGAGGCGTTCTACGAGACCGACCCGGGCAAGCCCTACAAGCGCGGCTACTCCATCCAGACCGTCAGCCCGCTGCCCGTCACCTTCGCCGAGCACGTCGCGGCGCAGGGGCACTGGGGAGCAGTCCTGCGGGAGTACATGCGCGACTACGTGCACTGGGCGAACTTCGGCGCGCTGTGCGAGTTCCTGCCGCAGCCGGACAACCGGGTGACCCTGGCCCAGGAGACCGACCGGCACGGCCTGCCCGTCGCGCACTTCAGCTACTCGCAGTGCGACAACGACAAGGCCCTGATCAAAGCTGCCCGGTCCACGATGGAGGACCTGCTGACAGCCGCCGGGGCCGAGGAGACCATCACGATCGAGCGGTTCGCACATCTGGTCGGCGGAGCACGGATGGGCGCCGACGAGCACGCCGGCGTCGTCGACGGTGACCTGCGAACCTTTGCCGTACCCAACCTGTGGATCACCGACGGCAGCACCCTGCCGACCCAGGGCGCCGCCAACCCGGCTCTGACGATCATGTCGGTCACCGCCCGGGCCGCCGACCGCATGGTGGCCGGTGCCCGGGCCGGCCTGGCCCCCGGCAGGACAGCGTGACCGAGGGGGACACGACCATCCGGGAGCTGACGGTCAGCACCTACCGGGTGCCCACCCCGGCCCCCGAGGCGGACGGCACCGCCACCTGGGACGCCACCCAGCTCGTCGTCGTCCAGCCCGTCGCCGGTAGCCAGGTCGGGCTGGGTTGGAGCTACTGCGCCGCGCCGGCCGCAGCCCGGATCGTCACCGACCTGCTGGTCCCGGCCGTCGTCGGCCGGGACGCCCTGGACGTACCCGGGCTGTGGCAGTCGATGGTGGGCGCCGTACGCAACGCCGGCCGCCCGGGGCTGGTGTCGATGGCCATCGCCGCGGTCGACCTGGCGCTGTGGGACCTCAAGGCCAAGCTCCTCGGGCTGCCGCTGGACCGCTTGCTCGGTCGGGTCCGGGACACCGTGCCGGTGTACGGCAGCGGGGGGTTCGTGAGCCTGGACGACACCGCGCTCACCGAGCAACTGCGGCACTGGACGCAGGATCTGGGCATCCCCCGGGTCAAGATCAAGGTCGGGGAACGCTGGGGGCAGGCCGCCGACCGGGACCTGGCCCGCACCCGTCGGACCCGGCAGGTCGTCGGCGACGAGGTCGAGGTCTTCGTCGACGCCAACGGCGGCTACCCGCTCGGGCAGGCCGGACGGCTCGGCCTGGCCTACGACGACCTGGGCGTCACCTGGTTCGAAGAACCCGTCAGCTCCGACGACCTCACCGGCTTGGCGTCCCTGCGCGCCCGGCTGCGGTGCGACGTCGCTGCGGGTGAGTACGGGGACGGCGCCCTGTACGCCCGCCGGATGTGCGCAGCCAACGCGGTGGACTGCCTTCAGATCGACGTGACCCGCTGCGCTGGGATCACCGAGTGGCTGCGCGCAGCCGCTGTGGCCGATGCCCACGGGTTGCAGGTCTCCGGGCACTGCGCGCCCTCGCTGCACCTGGCCCCTGCCCTCGCCACGCCCAACCTGCGGCACGTCGAGTTGTTCGCCGACCACGAACGTCTCGAACCCCTGCTGTTCGACGGCGTTCCCGTCGTCGCGGCCGGCCATCTCCTACCGCAGGACAGCCCCGGCAACGGCTTGTCCCTCGCGGCCGGAGCGAGGCAGTACCAGACCTGATCGTCGTCGAGCCGGTGGCATCCGTTGCGGCCGCAGGGACGAACGCTGAGGTGACGGCCGCTGGGCCGGCAGAGGAGGCCGGGTGATGTCCCACCTTCGCCCCGCCAGCCTGACCGGACCATCCCGGGAGCTCGTCGTCGATCCCGACGTTGCCGATGTCAGCGACGCCCGGCAGTTCGTCCGGGAGCACTGCCACGCCCTCGGCTTCGACGCCGATGCCTGCGACACCGCGGTGCTGCTCACTAGCGAAACCGTCACCAACGCCGTCACCCACGGCCGCAGCGAGGCCCGGATCCGGGTCACCGCCACACCGGGCCTGATGCTCGTGGAGGTCGCCGACGGCAACTCCCGGCACCCGCAACGCCAGCCACAAGACCCGGACGCCCTCGACGGTCGCGGCATGTCGATCATTGACCTGCTCGCCGCCCGCTGGGGCGTGCGCGACGACCCGTACGGCAAGACGGTGTGGTTCGAGGTCCGCAGCCCCTCGGACCTCGACGGCACTGCGCCCGAGTGAACCAACCGACCGACCGGTGCGCCTCGACCCGGCTCGGCAGCGCTACTGGCCAGACCGGAAACCGCGTCGGCGGTGGGGCATCGCCGCGGGTGGGAAGGGCATGCTTGGTGCATGGCTGTCGGCGTTCGTAGGCGCAGGCCGGGCAAGGCGTGGCTCTGCGTGCTGCTGGGCCTGACAGCTGCTGGGGGTTCGGCGCTGATGGGCGCGCGGCACCCGACCCACTCCCTCGACCGGGGCACGGTCCCACAGGTCGGGCCGGTCGCGCTCCCCGCAGCTGTCGACACGGACGTGCCCATTCAGCCGGTCCGCGTGTCGTTTCGCCAGCTGCAGGTCACCGCACCGATCGTGCCCGTGACGGTGAGCCCGCAAGGTGCGCTCGCCGTGCCGGACAACCCGCGCACTGTGGGCTGGTGGTCGGGCGGCCCGGCGCCGGGATCTGCCCACGGCACTGTCGTACTCGATGGGCACGTCGACTCCGCCACCGCCGGTGCCGGGACGCTGTTCCGGTTGCGCAACGTCCCCGTCGGCGACACCGTCACCCTGGCCGGCAGTCCGTCGTCGGTGACGTACCGCGTCACCGGTGTCCGCGAGTACCACAAGTCCTCGCTGCCGGCCGCCACCCTGTTCTCACGGGAGGGTGCCCCCCGGCTGGTCATGATCACCTGTGGTGGCCCCTTCGACCGGAGGACCCGCCACTACCGCGACAACGTGGTGGCCTTCGCCGTTCCGGTTCCTCCGGGTTAGGGCGGGCAGGAGGCTTCCACAGGCCAGTTGTCCCGGCCCCTTCCTGAGGAGTGTCATGAACACCAGGACCATCACCCGCACGCTCGGCGCCCTGGGCGCGCTCACCCTGACCGGCACCGGCCTGGCGCTCGGTGCCGGCGTCGCGCAGGCGGCGGACCTCAAGGCAACCGGAGTCAGCGGTCAGGACAAGACCTTTGTCGTGTCCAATGCACAGTCCAACCTGGCCGAGATCACCTTGGGCAAGTTGGGCAACCAGCGAGCGCAGAGCGCGAGCGTCCGGGAGCTGGCCGCGGTGACCCTGCGGGACCACCTGCGACTGCAGGAGGAGCTGAAGAAGGCCGCCAGCTCCGGTGGCTATGAGATCCCGACCCAGCCCAACGCGATGCAACAGGACACCGCCGCCCAACTGCAGAACACACCCGCAGCGGCGTTCGACCTGGCTTACTCGACCGCTGAGTACAAGGGTCACGTGCTGGCCATCGCTGCCGCCGCCGGCGAGACCCAGGCGGGCAGTGACTCCTCAGTCAAGGCCTATGCCACCGACTACATCCCCGTCGCCACCATGCACCGCAACATGGCCTCTGCCGACGTGTCGGCCCTCGGCGGCCAGCTCCCGAGCTCGGTCGCTGCGGGCACCGGTGGCCTGGCCGCCACCGGCGGCGACTCCAGCGGCCCGTGGACGCTCGGCGTTGCCGGCGGGCTAGCCCTGGCCGCGGTGTCCGGCACGTCCATCGTGGTGCGCCGGCGCAGGGCTGCCGTGCCTTCCTGAACCGCCCCGTCGCCTCCCCTTGCAGCGCGCTGGCCTTGCTGCGGGGGATGCGGCCCTGGCTGCAGAGCTACCGTCCAGGGCCGCCCCGGGACCAGTGCTGGCGTTCGACGCTGCTGTTGGCAAGCTCCAGCGTGTTCCGGTACGGCCGGAAGGCGACATGACGGTTGACCGCGTACAACGCCTGCGGGGCGACCAGGAACAGCGCCAGCGCCTGCCGGGTCACGAACCGGTCGACCCGGTTCGCTACGAGAGTCTGCCGGGCCGGGCCGGTCTGACGCACCAACTGCCCGAACAGCTTCTCGAAGCGTGGTAGGACCGGGCCGCTGCGGAACTCGCCGGTGCGTCCGACGAACGCACGGTGCAACTCGAGCGGCGGGGCGTCCGCCGACTGGGCGCCGTGGTCCAGCAGCAGCACGTCCCAGCCCTGGGGGGCGTCCTTGGCGGCCAACCGCCGGCGGGCCTCCCGCTCCTGCTCGGCATCGAGCACGTCGATCTGGCAGGTGAGTTCGAGCGCGGTCGCCAGCTGCTCGGCGACCTGCTGGGCGACGCTGGCCCACGGGGCGAGCGCGGCCAGGCGCAGCGTGCCGCCGGTCGCCCCTGTGGCTGCCCGCCACAGCTGCGCGGCCCGCTCCGGATTGTGCGGGTAGGGGGTCAGCCGATCGGGGAACAGCACCGCCCCCGTCAGCGGTACCGACGGGGTCAGCCCGCTCATCGGCCGGGCGCAGCCGTGCATCGCGCCCGCGACCAGCGCGGTCCGGTCGATGGCCAGGTTGAGGGCCTGGCGGGCGCGCAGATCGCCCAGCGGCAGCGCTGTCGAGGACCGGTCGAACGCACCGGCGAGCACCCGGAACGCGTCCACGGCCACGAGCTCGGCGTGCTCGCTGTCCCGGACCCGATGGGCCTGCGAGGGCGGCACCTCAGTGACCAGATCGACCTGGCCCTCGGTATCACAGACCAGGTCCAGTGCCCGTCCGGCCGACAGGTCGTTGCGGAACACGATCTTGGATAAGCGTGGCCCGCGGGTGCGGTTCCAGTACGTCGGGTTCGCGGCCAACTCGACCGTGTCGGTGCGGCGCTCGCGCTGCAACCAGGTCGCGGACCCTGGTGCGCCGCCGATCTCGAGGCGGTCGGTGTCAATGGTGGAGTAGCCCTGAACCAGGGCAAACGGTCCGGTCCCCCAAGGGCCTGGACCGTCGATGCTTCACCAATGGCCCTCGCCAGTGGATTCGTCGCGGGCATACCCGAAGCCGAGGTCCTCCCAGAACCGGGCGTCCATGATGTGCATCGCGCGCAGCTTGCCGACCAGGGCGCCGTCGCGCTCGGGCAGGGTGAACCGGAGCCGGTGCGGGCTGAGCACGTCCAGCCGGGTCCGCTTGTCGACGTTGAACTGGGTGCCGGGCGGGTGGGGCGAGGACCAGCGCTGCTGCTCGGTGAAGGCCTGAACGACGCTGCCGGTCGTGACCGCCCGCCCGCTCTGGAAGCGGTTCCTCGGCCGGAGCCACACGTCCAGCACGACCGGGGAGCGCCACTTGTACGCCAGCATCGCCGCCGGCCGGGTCTTGCCACCCGGCGTCACCCGGACCAGCTCCTCGACGGTGTTGTAGGTGATGTACAGCCAGTTCAGCGAACTCGGGTCCACGACGTTCAGTGTCCCGACCGGCTTGCGCAGCCCCGTGGCGCGGGCGGCAACGTCTGCGGCAGATCCGACCAGTGTCATGTCGGTGCCACTGCCCCGTCGCTAGCCGGGTACACGCGCCGGTACGGGTGGATGGACGCAGGCGGCCACCCACCCGTACGGCTGCAGGTCGTGGTCTGTCAGCCCCGTGGGGTGTGCGCAGCTCGCCGGAAGGTCCAGCCGCCGAAGCCCAACAGAACCGCTGCCAGGACGCCTGCGCCGAGCGGCAGTGCCGACCGATCCGGTACCTGACGGGCGGTTCCGCCGGCACCGGCCGCGACCCCGCCGGTGGGCATCGCCACCGTTCCGCCGCTACCGAAGCCGTGGCCGTTGAGCCACTGCGAGACCTGAGCCTGGAAGGTGTTGCGGCTCAGGTGCAGTGTGACGGCGTGCCCGGTGGCGGCCAGGTTCACCGCGGTGACGCTGCGGCTGCCGGTGAGCAGCCGGGCCTGGGTGCCGGCAGTGGTCGGGTAGATGGCGTCCCTGCCGCCGAGGAGCACCAAGGTGGGGACGTGGATGTTCTGCACGTGCGCGAGGTTGGTCGTCACCGCTGCCTTGTAGGACAGGATGTCGCCGCATGGGTCGCGGTGCCGCAGCTGCGCGGTGGTCGCCGCGACCGTCGGGTTGGCGTTGGGCGCGTAGAAGTGCGCAGCAAGAAACATCGCCGGTGTAGCTGCGCCGAAGTAGACGTAGCCGGTCGGGCCGCTGGTGCCACCGGACCGCTGGCCCCCCGCCCGGCACTGCGTGGTCGCGACCATCAACGCCTGCTGCGCCGCGGCGGAGACGACGGTGTCGGAGTAGGACAGCACCATCAGGCCGTCGATGTCGCCGAAGCTGTAGGCCTCCTCCTGGGCGATGATCGAGCCGACGGAGTGCCCGGCGAGGACCACCTGGGAGAACGCCGGGTGACCGCCGCTCGAGCCGTAGCTGCCCGCGCGGAGCTGCTGCACCATCTGGTGCGCGATGTCGGCGCGGGAGCCGAAGCAGATGGCGTCGCCTTGCGGCTTGTCGCTGTTGCCGTACCCGAGGCGGTCAATGGTGACCGTGACGTGGCCCGCGGCTGCCTGCTTGCCGGCGAAGTCGTAGCCGGGCTGGGCGGTGTACCGGCTGAAGAACTCGCCGTAGCTCAGGCCGTGGAGGAACAGCGTGACGGACCGAGGGTTGGCCAGTGCGGCCGCCGGACCGGTGAGATGCCCGCGCACCGTGTAGCGCCTGCCGTCCACCGCGCAGGGGGTCAGCGACCGGTTGACGTTGCGTACGTGGAAGCTCACCGACCGCTCGACGATCCCCGAGGCGCCCTGGTTGACCGTCGAGATGGTGTTCCGGGTCGTGCCCTGGGCCAGAGCAGTACCGGGCAGGAGCAGCAGCAGCAGCGCGGCCACACTGACGTAGAGCAACTTTCGGATCATGGAGGTCGCTTTCTGATCTGAGGTGGTGGCAGCCGGGTACCCGTCCGCCCTGGCGCCTGCCCGCCGACGACTGGTCGATGCGGCTGGCCCGGGCAGTGCCGCCAGCGGACCACTCACCCGGGTAGCGAGCCTAGCTTCCCCGGGCCTGACGGCGCCATCACCCACACGACCACAACGGCACCGGAGCGGCCCCGAATCGGGCGTCGGTGAGCGTGCTTGTTCGCCTGAAGCCGGCTGTCGTGTGTAGTTGTGGTCGCTTGCCGAGCCAGGCCCCGACCGCAGGGACGTGGATTACTACGGGGTGACCGCGGCGACCGCCAGTTCGACGAAGATGGTGCCGTCCAGCACCGTCACGACGTGGGTGCGCACGGCGCGGGTGGCCGGCGGCCCGCTCGGACGCCCCGTGCGCAGGTCGAAGGTCGAGGCGTGCAGCGGGCACTCCACGAAGCACCCCTCGAGGTAGCCGTCGGCCAGTGACGCGTCCTGGTGGGTGCACGTGTCGTCCACGGCGTACAGCTCCCCGTCGACGCGAAAGACAGCCACGGGGACAGGGACGTCGGCGGAGACCCGCACGGCCTCGCCCTCGGCCAGGGCCTCGTCGCGGCACACGGCGATCATGCGGGCCTCCGTTGCGTAGAACACAACTGCGTGTGTAGTGCGCAACAGCCTGACGCTCCCCTCCCGTACCGTCAAGACCTGCCCCGGCACCGCTGTCGCCTAGCCTGCGGGCATGCCCAGCACCCCGCAACAGCCGGTGGTCCGGCGCGGGCCAGCGGCGCTGGTGCAGTCGGTGGACCGCGCCGTCACGGTGCTGGAGATCCTCGCCGAGCGGGGCGTCGCAGGCGTCACGGAGATCGCCCTTGAACTGGGCGTGCACAAGTCCACCGCCTCGCGGCTGGTCGCGGTGCTGGAGGGTCGCGGCCTCGTCGAGCAGCTCGCCGATCGCGGGAAGTACCGCCTGGGCTTCGGGATCGTGCGGCTGGCCGGGGCACTCACGGTGCGGCGCGACCTCGCGCACGAGAGCCGCCAGGCCTGCGAGGCCCTCGCCGTCGACGTCGGCGAGACCGTCAACGTCGCCATCCTGGACGGCAACCGCGTGATCAACATCAGCGAGGTGCGCGGCCCAGCGGCCATCGCGATGCACAACTGGGTCGGGCAGAGCACCCCCCCGCACGCCACGTCCAGCGGCAAGGTGCTGCTGGCCTTCACCGGGCCGGACCTGTGCAGCCTGCTGCCCGAGCCGTTGCCCCGCTTCACCGACCACACCGTGGTCGACCTAGCCGTACTGGAGCGCGAGCTCGGCGAGGTGCGCCTCCAGGGCTGGGCGGCGACCGAGCAGGAGTACGAGCTCGGCCTCAACGCGGTGGCGGCTCCGGTGCGCGACCACGAGGACGTCGTGGTCGCGGCCGTCAGCGTCTCCGGTCCGTCCTACCGCCTGACCACCGGCGCCCTGCCACAGGTGGCCGAGCGTGTGGTCGTGGCCGCAGGCGAGCTCAGCCGACGGCTGGGGCACCTGGCCTAGGCGCCGCACCACACCACACCGCCGGCCCAGGCAGGGATGGACTTCCAGCGGGTTCGCAGTCCGCCAGTTGACACCCAGCCAACTGCGCCGCACGCTGTTGTTGCTCCTTGAACACAGTGTTGCGCATCGCACAACAGACGCTGGAGAAGTCATGCCGTCGCCCCGCGTAGTCATCATCGGTGCCGGCATCGTGGGGTGCTCCCTCGCCGACGAGCTCACCGAGCGCGGTTGGACCGACGTCACGATCGTGGAACAAGGCCCGCTGTTCGCCACCGGCGGCTCCAGCTCGCACGCCCCGGGGCTGGTCTTCCAGACCAACACCTCCAAGACGATGACCGAGTTCGCCCACTACACCGTCGACAAGCTCACCGGCCTGGAGCTCGACGGGCAGCGCTGCTTCACCCAGGTCGGCGGCCTGGAGGTCGCGACCACTCCCCAGCGGCTGGCCGACCTGCAGCGCAAGCACGGCTGGGCCACCTCGTGGGGCGTTGCCGGCAGGCTGCTCGACCCGGCCGAGTGCCTGCGGCTGCACCCGCTGCTCGATCCCGAGCGGGTGCTGGGCGGCCTGCACGTCCCGAGTGACGGGCTGGCCGCCCCCCTACGGGCCGGGGAGGCGCAGGCCCGTCGCGCGATTGAGCGTGGCGCACACTTCCTGCCGCACCACACCGTCCTGGACATCGCCAGCTCGGGCGGGCGGGTCACCGGCGTGGTCACCAGCCAGGGCCTGGTACCGGCCGATGTCGTCGTCTCGGCCGCCGGCTTCTGGGGCGTCGAGGTGGGCCGTCTGGTCGGCCTGACCGTTCCGCTGCTGCCGATGGCCCACCAGTACGCCAAGACCGGCCAGGTCCCGGACCTGGTGGACGACGGGGCCACCGAGGCCCGGCTGCCGATCCTGCGCCACCAGGACGCCGACCTGTACTACCGCGAGCACGGCGACCGGCTCGGTATCGGCTCCTACGGCCACCGGCCGATGCCGGTCGACCTGCAGGACCTGCCCGGCTGGGACGAGGCCACTGGCATGCCCTCGATGCTGCCGTTCACCGAACAGGACTTCGCCGAGGCCTGGCAGGAGAGCGTGTCGCTGCTGCCGGCGCTGGGCGAGACCAAGGTGGAGGAGGGCTTCAACGGCATCTTCTCCTTCACGCCCGACGGCATGGCCCTCATGGGCGAGCACCGCGAGCTGTCGGGGTTCTGGGTCGCTGAGGCGGTCTGGATCACGCACTCCGCGGGCGTCGCCCGGGCCATGGCCGAGTGGCTCGTCGAGGGGCAGCCGCGGACCGACGTGCACGAGTGTGAGCTCTACCGGTTCGAGGACGTCCAGCTGGCGTCGGGCTACGTCCGGGCCCGCAGCGCGCAGAACTTCGTCGAGGTCTACGACATCGTGCACCCGCTCCAGCCGTCGGAACAGCTGCGGCCGCTGCGGGTCTCGCCGTTCTACGCGCGGCAGCAGGAGCTCGGCGCGGTCTTCCTGGAGGCCGGCGGCTGGGAGCGCCCGCACTGGTATGAGGCCAACGCCCCGCTGGTCGACGCCCTCGAGGTGCCCGAGCGCGACGCCTGGTCGGCGCGGTACTGGTCGCCGATCGCCGCCGCCGAGGCGCACGCCACCCGCAACGGCGTGACGATGTACGACATGACGCCGCTCAAGCACCTCGAGGTGGCCGGTCCCGGCGCTCTCGCGCTGCTGCAGCGCCTCACCACCAACAACCTGGCGAAGTCGGTCGGCTCGGTGACCTACACGCTCATGCTTGACGACACCGGCGGCGTACGCAGCGATCTGACGGTCACCCGGCTGGCCGAGGACCTGTTCCAGGTGATGGCCAACGGACCGCTGGACCTGGACCGCATCGGCCGACAGCTGCCCTCCGACGGGTCGGTGACGGTCCGCGACGTGACCGGCGGCTGGTGCTGCATCGGGCTGTGGGGACCCAAGGCCCGCGAGGTGCTGCAGCCGCTGACCCGCGAGGACTTCTCTGACGACGCCCTGAAGTACTTCCGGGCCCAGCGGGCGCACGTCGGCGGCGTTCCGGTCACCGCGCTGCGGCTGTCCTACGTCGGCGAGCTCGGCTGGGAGATCTACACCACCGCCGACAACGGCCTGCGGCTGTGGGACCTGCTCTGGGAGGCCGGCCAGGCGCACGGCGTCGTCGCGGGTGGCCGCAGCGCCTTCAACAGCCTGCGCCTGGAGAAGGGCTACCGGCTCTGGGGCACCGACATGACGGCCGAGCACGATCCGTACGAGGCCGGGCTCGGGTTCGCGGTGCGCCTGGACAAGGGCGACTTCGTCGGCCGGCCCGCCCTCGAAGGCCGCTCGCAGGCGAGCTCGGCGCGGCGGCTGACCTGCCTCGTCCTGGACGACCCCACGGACGTCGTGCTCGGCAAGGAGCCAGTGCTCGTCGGCGGCGTACCGGCCGGCTACGTCACGAGCGCCGCCCACGGGTACACCATCGGCCGCACCATCGCCTACGCCTGGCTGCCCGCGGCCGCGACCGAGCCGGGCACCGCCGTCAAGGTCGAGTACTTCGGCAGGCGGCTGCCCGCCACCGTCAGCACCGAGCCGCTGGTCGATCCGCAGATGGCCCGCATCCGGGGCTGAGCGCCACAGACGAGGAGGAAGCGATGTCGTACGACGTCATCGTCGTCGGGCTCGGTGGCATGGGCAGCGCCGCCGCCTACCACCTGGCGGCCCGCGGCCAGCGGGTGCTCGGCCTGGAGCGGCACACGCCCGCGCACGACCAGGGATCAAGCCACGGTGGATCGCGGGTCGTGCGTCAGTCCTACTTCGAGGACCCCGCGTACGTGCCGCTGCTGCTGCGGGCGTACGAGCTGTGGGAGCAGCTCGGGCGCGACTCCGGCCAGGACGTGCTCACCCTCACCGGCGGTCTGTTCCTCGGCCGCGAGGACAGCCTCACCTTCGCCGGGAGCCTGCTCGCCTCGCAGCAGTGGGGACTCCCGCACGAGGTCCTGTCCCCTGCCGATGTGCGACGCCGCTTCCCGACCTTCACGCCGGCGAAGGACGAGCTGGCGCTGTTCGAGGCCAAGGCCGGCTTCGCTCGACCCGAGGCGACCGTCGCGGCGCACCTGCTGCTCGCCGAGCGGGCGGGGGCCGACCTGCACTTCGGGGAGCCGGTGCTGTCGTGGGAGTCCACCGCGCACGGCGTGCGCGTGACCACCGGCGCCGGGACGTACGACGCCGGTCAGCTCGTCATCGCTCCCGGCGCGTGGGCACCGGAGCTGCTCGCCGACCTGCACGTGCCGATCGAGGTCGAGCGCCAGGTCATGTACTGGTTCGAGCCGCGTGGCGGGGTCGTTCCCTACCTGCCCGAGCGGCATCCGGTCTACATCCACGAGGACCAGGAGGGCACGCAGATCTACGGGTTCCCCGCCATCGACGGGCCGGACGGAGGCGTCAAGGTCGCGTTCTTCCGGCGCGGGAAGCGGTGCAGCCCGGACACGATCGACCGGGAGGTGACGGGCCCGGAGGTCGAGAACATGCGCGAGTACACCGGGCGGCTGCTGCCCTCGCTGCCGGATCGGTTCCTCACGGCCGCGACCTGCATGTACTCCAACACCCCGGACCAGCACTTCGTGCTCGCCACGCACCCCGAGCACAGCAACGTCACGGTCGCCTGCGGCTTCTCCGGCCACGGCTTCAAGTTCGTCCCGCTCGTCGGTGAGGTGCTGGCCGACCTGGCAACAACCGGCACCACCGCGCACCCGATCGACCTGTTCGACCCACGGCGCCCCGCCCTCCTGCGCCCCGAAAACCTCGAGGTGATCGCATGACCGCAACCCCCGCAGTCGCCACCCCCGGGCCGACCTCCGATGGCGGGGTCGCACCTGCTGACCCGACCACCGGCGGGCACGTGCTGGCACCGGACGCAGCTCAGTCGGCCCGCGGCAGCCTGATGCCGACGCTGGCGGGGCGCTACTACACCGACCCCGAGGGGTTCGTCCGCGAGCAGGAGCAGATCTTCGAAGCGATGTGGTTCTGTGCCGTGCGGTCCAGCGACCTCGCGAGCCCCGGTGCGTTCCGGACGGTCCAGGTGGGCCGGGAAAGCGTCCTGGTCGTGCGCGGGCGGGACGGCCAGCTCCGCGCCTTCCTCAACATCTGCCGGCATCGGGGGGCGATGCTGTGCACGGAGCCTGCCGGCGCGGTCAAGCGGAACCTCCAGTGCCCCTACCACGCGTGGACCTACGGGTTGGACGGCCGGCTGGTGGCAGCCCCGAACCTCATCACGATGCCCGACGTCGACCGGGTCGAACGCGGCTTGGTGACGGTGCACCTGCGCGAATGGCTGGGCTACGCCTGGGTGTGCCTGGCCGACGAACCACCCTCGTTCGAGCAGGACGTGCTCCAGGCCGCCGTCGAGCGGCTCGGCGACCTGGCCGCGATCGAGGCGTACCGGGTTGAGGAGCTCGAGGTCGGGCGGCGGATCAGCTACGACGTCCACGCCAACTGGAAACTGATCATCGAGAACTTCATGGAGTGCTACCACTGCGCGACCATCCACCCCGAGTTGACCGAGGTGCTGCCGGAGTTCGCCAGCGGCTACGCCGCCCAGTACTACGTCGGCCACGGCGCGGAGTTCGCGCAGGACGTGCAGGGCTTCACGATCGACGGTGGCGAGGGCTTCGCCAAGCTACCGGGCATCGCCGACGACCAGGATCGCCGCTACTACGCGATCACCGTCAAGCCCACGGTCTTCATCAACCTGGTGCCCGATCACGTCATCGTGCACCGGATGTTCCCGGTCTCGGTGAGCCGCACGATCGTCGAGTGCGACTGGCTGTACGCCAAGGGCGTCGTGGGCTCGGAGCGGGACGTGTCGCATTCCGTGGAGCTGTTCCACCGGGTCAACGAGCAGGACTTCGCGGCGTGCGAGCGCACCCAGCCCGCGATGTCGTCCCGGGCCTACGTCGACGGCGGTGTGCTGGTCCCGGCCGAGCACCACATCGGTGCCTTCCACGACTGGCTGCGGGCCAAGCTGGACTCCGCCGCCGCTCCCACCTGACGCCGCTACGTCAGGCCATTGGCCTTCAGGAACTGGCCGGCGACAGCGGCGGGATCCTGCTGGTTGACCCCGACCGCCTCATTCATCGTCTGGATGGCTTTGTCCGTCAGCTTGGCGCTGACCGCATTCAGGGTCTCCTGGAAGGCGGGGCCCTCGGCGGCGAGCACCTTGTTGGACACCACGGGAGCCACCTGCTGGAACCCGAAGATGCCCTTGGGATCGTCGAGCACGACGTACTTGTTGCTGGTCAGCTGGCCGTCGGTGGTGAAGATGGCGATGGTGTCCACCTTGCCGGCATCCAGGGCCTGGTACTGCGAGCCGACTGGCAGCGGGACGAACTTCAGGTTCGTCAGGCCGTAGGCCTTCTTCATGCCGACCACGCCCTGGAAGCGGGTGCCGTTCTCGGGGGGGCCGCCGTAGCTGAACGACGTCAGCTTCTTCAGGTCGGCCGTCGATTTCAGACCGTGCGCGTCAGCGAAGGTCTTGGTGACAGCCACCCGGTCGGCGTCCTGGAACGGGGTGGGCATCAGGTAGGTGAACCCTCGACCAGCTTCGAACTTGGCCGCGCCCTGGTAGGTCACCTCAGCGCTGGGGGGTGTGTCGCCGAGCTTGGCCAACACCGAGTAGATGACGCCGCTGTACTCGGGGTACATGTCGATCTGCCCACTGGTCAAGGCCTTGTCGGTGATCTCCGAGCTACCGATGTTGGACTTGATGTTGACCGTGAAACCCTTGGCCTGCAGGGCCTGCGCGTAGAGGTTGCCGAGGATGAATTCCTCCGTGAAGTTCTTGTCGCCCAGGGTCACCGCCGGTTTGCCCTTCCCCGGCTGCCCTGCGGCCGCCCCCCCTGCTGACGGCGCGGCGGGGGAGGCCGGCGTGCCGCTCGAACCGCACGCGGTCAGACCGGCCGCCAGCACCACGGCTGCGAACACGGCCGTCGGGCTGGTGCGCTTGGTGAGGATGCTCTTCATGTGGGATCTCTCCTTGTGATGGTGGCCCTCGTCGGGGTATTGCCCCTTGCTGCTGTGTCCTGCTGACCAGGCCTGCAGGCCGTGATGCGCTGCGCTCGTGGACGCCGGCTAGGCAGCCTGGGGGACCAGCTCGGCAGGATCGGGAATCGCCCGGTCGTCCCGGGCGCGCTCGGCTCGAAGACCCTGAGGGGTCACCGCCCGCTCCAGCGCGATGAACAGCACCTGAGTCACCAGCGCGAGGCCGACGATTACGTAGGACGCGCCGATGATGCCGTCCAGCCCGTAACTGGCCCGGTTGGCGATGATGTCACCTAGGCCACCGCCGCCGAAGAAGCCAGCCAGGGGCGCGGTCGCCACCACGAACACCGCCGACGTGCGGATTCCGGCGAAGATCAGTGGCAGGGCCAGCGGCAGCTCGACGCGGAAGATGACCTGCCCCGGCCGCATCCCCATCCCCACTGCCGCCTCGACCGCGTCCGGATCCACCTGGTCGATGGCCACATAGGTGTTAGTCAGGATCGGGGGGGCGGCCAGGATCACCAGCGCGATGACCACATCAGTTTTCCCGATGCCGATGAACGGCAGGAGGATGGCCAGGACCGCCAGGCTGGGCAGCGCTCGACCGAAGTTGGAGATGTTGATGGCCAGGAACGAGAAGCGGTGCACGTGACCGAGAACCACACCGAGCGGCAAGGCGACGACCAGGGAGATGACCAAGGCCTCCAGTGACAGCGCCAGCAGTTCGACGGTCTTGCTCACGAGCAGCTGGCCGTTTTGAGAGATGAAGGTGAAGGCGAGGGTGAAGGCATTCATGGTGACTACTCAGACCGGCCTGCGGGAGCGGGCCCACGGGGTCAACGCGCGCTGAGCACCGACCAGTAGGACATCGGCGACCAGGGCGATGAGGATGGCCAGGACGCCGGCTCCGACCAACTCGGTGTTGAAGTCGCCCTTGCTCAGGGCGTCGAAGATTGGCTGACCCAGCCCCAGGGGGGTGATGAAAGCGGCGATCGTGGCCAAGGAGACCGTGGTCACGATCGCCACCCGCAGTCCGGCGAAGATGGTCGGCAGAGCCAGCGGCAGCTCAACTCGAACCAGGATCTGGCGGGCGGTCAGGCCGATGCCCGATGCCGCGTCCCGTACGTCCGCCGACACCCCGGACAGCCCCGCCAGCGTGTTGGTGAACAGCACCAGCAGCGTGTAGGCGATGAGCGGAATCTCCACGGTCAAGCGGGACAGACCGGTGATGGGCACCAGGATCTCGAATGCTGTCAGCGACGGTATGGTGTATAGCAGGCTGGTCGTGAAGGTGACCGGAGCCACCAGCCAACGCGCCTGATGGGCCGCTATGGCCAGGAAGAACGAGATGGCGAAGCCGACGAGCACGGCGACGGCCGTGAGCTCGATGTGCTGGATGAGGGCTGGTTGGAAGATGGAACTCCAGTGCTGGGTGAACCAGGGGAGGCAGAACGTCCCGTTGTTGGCGACGCAGCTGCTGGGCTTGCCGTAGTCGGGAATGACGGGGCCACCGGCCGCGAACACGGCGAGAAGTGTCACTGGCTCTGGGCCCCCACCGCTACCCGGGCCGAAGCCGCCTCCTTCTGCAACGAGCGGTTGATCAGCTCGATCGACACGTATCCGACGAACTTGCCATCGCCGTCTACAACCACCAGCGGGCGAAGTGAGTCAGTCATCATCAACGACAGAGCCTCACGCAGAGTGAGCCCGATCGGCACTGTTTGAGTGATGTGGCGGCTGTCGGTCGAGCCCACCCGGCCGTTGCCCAGGCGATCGACGGGGATCTCGCCCACGGGGCGGCCGTCGTCGTCGACCAGGACGACACTCGCTCCCTCGATCAGGCCGTCGCGCTTGGCCCCGATGTCCTCGCCCAGGCGCACAATAGGTGCGTCGATCAGCTCCACATCGCCCAGTCTGGTCAAGGCCAGGCGCTTGAGGCCGCGGTCGGCCCCCACGAAGCGGGCCACGAAGTCATCGGCTGGGTGGGCCAGGATCTCACTCGGCGTGTCGTACTGCACCAGCTCGCCACCCTCGCGCAGGATGGCGATGCGGTCGCCCATCTTGATGGCCTCGTCGATGTCATGGGTCACGAAGACCACGGTCTTGCGGATGGCGCCGTGCAAGCGGAGGAACTCGTCTTGAAGGTGCTCGCGGTTGATCGGGTCGATCGCCCCGAACGGCTCGTCCATGAGCATGAGCGGAGGGTCGGCGGCCAAGGCCCTGGCCACGCCCACCCGCTGGCGCTGGCCGCCGGACAGCTGGCTGGGGAACCGGGTGCCCATCTCGACGGGGAGACCCACCAGCTCGAGCAGTTCGGCGCAGCGCCGCTCGATCCTGTTCTTGTCCCAGCCGAGCAGCTTGGGAACCACCGCGATGTTGTGGTTGATGCTCAGGTGCGGGAACAGGCCGACCTGCTGGATCACATAGCCGATCTCCCGGCGCAGGTCCGCCGGATCCCGCTTGGAGATACTCGCGCCGTCGATGAGGATCTCTCCGCCGGTCAGGTCGATCATCCGGTTGACCAGGCGCATCGCCGTCGTCTTGCCACACCCGGAGGGGCCGACCAGCGCACAGATCTCGCCCGCCGGTACGGTCAGCGACAGGGCGTCCACTGCCGCCGAGCCACCACCGCCGTAACTCTTGGTCGCCTCCCGAAACTCAAGCGGCGCCGCCGCACTACTCGTGGTCACAGTTGCTTGTCTCCCGAGTCAGGTGAAGCACAGGTACCGCTTGGTGAACCAACGCTGACAACCCGTCGCGAGAGCCGCCTGATCGTCCACGGGCCTGACCTCAGCCGGGCTATGTCCTGGATGCGCAGGTTCTCGTAGGGGTGGACTATACGGTGAGGTTGTCCCGGGTCTCGTAGAACTTGAGGTGGTGGTCCCCCGCCTGAGTCCTGCCTCGCGGTAGGAGTTGGGCGTCGACCAAGACACCACTTCAAGAAGGGGACCACCGTGAGTAAGAGGTACCA
>JAABUU010001152.1_pt1 | contig 47247 bp, 52 predicted proteins | sample 5559301 | NCBI WGS metagenome assembly JAABUU01 (sample SAMN10711884, study PRJNA513360) | rock metagenome | isolation source: Antarctica rocks | place: Antarctica: Victoria Land, Richard Nunatak white | reverse complement strand
ACTGTGTACACCTTTCCGTCGTCCCCTTTCTCCAAAGATTGCACCCTTTAGAGCGTAGAGGACGGCTGTACAGAGTGGCCGACTTTTATCCTGCCGTTTGGCCTGCTTTTATCTTAGCGAACACAGCAGGAACGCAGCGCCGAGGTGAACCGCCTGCAGAAGACGCTCGAAGGGGCCAACATCAAGTTGTCGGCGGTGGCGACCGACATCATGGGCAAGAGCGGGCGGGACATGCTCGCCGCGCTGGTGGCCGGGCGGACCGACGCGGCGGCACTGGCCCAGTTGGCGCGCGGCAAGCTGCGCGAGAAGCTGCCGCAGTTGGAGAAGGCGCTGCGCGGACAATTCGCCGCCCATCAGCGCTTCCTGGTCGCGCAGCAACTCGCGCACATCGACGGCTTGGACGACATCATCGACCGGGTGAGCGCCGAGATCGCGGAGCGCGTGCGCCCGTTTGAGGAGGCCATCGCGCAGGTGGACACGGTCACGGGCATCGGCCGGCGCACCGCCGAGGTGCTTGTCGCTGAGGTGGGCACGGACCTGAGCCGCTTCCGCACAGCGGGGCACTTGGCATCGTGGGCAGGCTTGTGCCCCGGCAACAACGAGAGCGCGGGCAAGCGGCACGGCGGCAAGACGCGTAAGGGTTCGCCCTGGTTACGCGCGGCCTTAGTCGAGGCGGCCAAAGCGGCGGGGCGCAGCAAGAAGACATACCTGGGCGCGCAGTACCGGCGCATCGCAGCACGACGCGGGGCCAAGCGGGCGGCGGTCGCCGTCGCCCACTCCATCCTGGTGATCGTCTATCACATCCTGACGCGACACGAGCCCTACCACGATCTCGGCGTGACCTACTTCGACGAGCGCGACCGGCAGGCGGTCGAACGTCGCCTCGTCAAGCGCTTGCAAGCCCTGGGGTACGACGTCTCGTTACGGCCACTCACGGCGGCCTAACCGGAGGCGTGGCGGGTCTGTCGCTGGTGCTATGATAGGGACACGCGACCCGACCACACCACGGGCCGCGTGGGGAAGGAGACGGCGTACGATGAAACGCAGGGCCTGGGCCGTCCTTGTCGCCTGCCTCATCCTGCTCCCTGCGGCCCTCGCCCCGCTTGTCGGATTCGCAGGGGTCGGGGTCTCAGGGCTGCTGGCCGTAGTCGCCCTGCTGGCCCGACGCAGGGGACGCGCGGCGGCCTGGTGGGCGTGGCTGCCTGTCCCGGTGGCGCTGCTCGGCAGCAGCGTGGGCGTGTCCAGCGTGATCACGGCCTTTATCGCTTCCGCTGCCGATCGGGAGAACGCCGCGGCCTATGCCGCGCGCGCCGGCTTCGGGTGGCTGGCGCTCCTCTGTGCGGTCGTCGCCGCCGGCGCAGGGCTGCTGGCCGTCAGCCACCCCCGCGTGGCCGGCGTCGTGTTGCTGCTGGGGGGCCTGGTGGGCGGGATCGCCATCAATCTGTTTTATATCAATACGTGGTACGTTGGCGCGGTGCTCCTCTGGTGGCTCGGAGCCCTCGTCGCCCTCGTTGCACCGAAACGCCGTGTCCACGCGTGAGCCACGCTTTAACCGCAACAGGCGCCGGCACGGAGACCTCTATTTTCACCCCAGGGGGACAGCGCCGGCGACACGTTGGCGGGATGGGCGGGCATGACGCGCGACGACGACGCCATCAGCCACCACACCGACACCGGTCGGTGTCCGTCCCCGCCTTGTCTTTGTATCGGCTACACCGCCCGCATCGCCGTGCTCAGGCCGCGCCTCGTCGCGGCGTTCAACCCTACTCCCAGGGTAGTACCGGCAGGCGGTGGAGCGCGGCGACGTAGCGGGCCTCGTCGTAGGGCTATTTGTGCGTGAGCACGTCGAAGATCTCGCTCGTCACCGCGCAGGCGATCAGCCGGCGCGCCTCGTCCTCGGTGTGGCCGTCCGCCAGAAGCCGGTCGAGGGTGTGGCGCGTCTCCGGCGGTGTACCGTCGCGCAGTTGGGTATCCACGACCTCCATGATGGCCGCGCCAAGCGGCGGATTCGTCTCGGGCGCACCCCTCGCCCGTGTCCCCGTCCTGATCATCGTCTGCCCGTGCCGCCCTTTCCGTGCCATGATCCCCCTCCCCTGTTCCATCTCGATCAGCGCGTGGTTTCACCCTCCATGATACTGATGGCCACGGCGCGGTCAAGGGGGGGAGGGTGCGGTCGGTGGGGCGGGACGGATGCGAAGCTCACGGCGTCGACACCCATCAGCCAAAGGCGCCGGCGTCGGCCTATACCCGTCCCCCACTTCATTACTCTAATGCTTCGGATGTGCAAAATGTTACGCGATGGTGCGACGGAGTCGGCGTTGATACCCTGCGTCGCTCCGTACCCGTTCGGCCCACTCGGCCCACCAGCGCAGGCAAAACACCTCGCCGGTCGGGCGATATTCGACCTCGATCTCCCACGAGGGCAAGCCCTCTGGTTGTGCTAGGCGCACGACGCGGTAGGTCTCCGCTTCCTGGTTGATGTCGCGGCGCAGATCGCGCGCCTGGTGCCAGTCCATGCGTAGCTCGTCGGGGAAATAGTCGGGTGATAGCTCCATGCTATAGGCATCGGCGCGGATGACACACGATGATAGCCACAACCCGGTACTTTCAACTATCCCCATATGGGGGGGGGTAAGGCAGTAGCCGGACCACGGCGGCGAACGCTCGTGGTGGTAGCGAGCGGACGCCCGGCGACGACTCGCTACTTGGAAAAAGAATAGACCGGCTCCCCTCTCCCAAGCGCCCCGGAAACGCACGTTTCCGCGCCTCTCCCCCAACTGACGATTATTCGGCGCGCACCCCCGCGACGCCGACGAGACCGCCACTTTTAAGCGTGACGCCGCAGCGACCGCGCAGGTCCACGCCCTGAAATATCTTCGCTTTAGCGGGGCATGGGCCGAATAAATATGTGCCCATTTTGCCCCTATTTTAGCCCCTTTTACCCTTGATATAATCCCTATGTAGGGAGTATAATATAGGAGTAGGGAACAAAAAGCGGGCTGCCCCTCCGTGGAAAGAGTATTGGGCAACCCGCGCGTGAGACCCCCTACAAGGGAGTTCACCTTATGGTAGCACAGGCCCAGGATACCCACACCCCGCCTATCCCCGCCCCCGGTGGGACGCCCCACGCGCTCACCCCCCAGGAGCGCGGGCGGCTGGGAGGCCAGGCGACTTTTGCCCGTTATGGGCGTGCGCATTACAGCAAGATCGGCACGGTTGGGTTCGCCCATGCCCTCGACGCCGGTTGGGGCGAGTACCTGCTACAGAAGCTGGCCCCCACCTATCGCGCCAAGTTCGGGCGCGATCCGGTGTTGGGGCGCAACAAGGCGGGCGACCAGGCCCGCGCTGCCGCGCGCACGGCGACGCCCACCCTTGGCCGGTGCGCGTGGCTCGGCTGCACGGCCCCCGCGACCGCGCGACACCACGTAGACGGCTGGAAGGTCAGCGTCGAGACGTGCGGCCTCTGCGACATGCATCACACGGAGCTAGAGCGCACGTATCGGGACGCGCTCCGGCGGCACCGCCCGTTTGCCCGCACGCAGGAGCCGCCCACCAAGCGCGCCATCGCCATCAGCGCCGGCGTCGGCCTGGACGACGCGATCCCCTTCTAATCCCGACAACGGCCGTGGGCAGGGCACACGCCCCCGCCCACGGCGCACCATCAGGAGGATGCACACCATGACCATCACCGCCATTGCCGCCCCCCTCGCGCCGCAACCGCTCGCCTACCAGCATCGCGCGCGCCTGTTGTGCCCGGCCTGCTTCGCGCACGCGGACATTCAACCCCGCCCTTACGGCGGCGCGGTCATTCCCATCGTCGCCAAGCCGCCCGTCACGCGGCGCCTGTGCACCGGGTGCGGCGTCGAGCTACCCGTACCGGGCCTGTTTGGGCTCGGCGCCCTGAGCGCCACCGTCGCCGCCCTCGACGCGTGCGCGGCGGGCCTGACCACGCCCCCACAATTGTTCGCGCGCCATTGGTGCGGCGATTGGGGCGATATTAACCCCGACGATGCGGGCCTCAACGAGGACGCGATCCGTGACGGCGCGCGCGTGTTCAGCGTCTATCACCTGCAAGGCGGTGGCCGCGTGTGGATCATCACCGAGGCAGACCGCCACGCGACCACGCTGCTGTTGCCCGACGAGTATTAGGACCGAGGGCCAGCCTGCCGCCGTGGCAGGCCGGCCCCTATCATGGAGGAGATGCGGCCAATGAGTCAGATGATTGTGTTAGAGCAGGGACGGGATGAGCGCGAACAAGCCACGCCCGAGCGGCGACCAGTCGCGGCGGCACCGGTGACGCTGTTCGAGGTAATCGACCGGGCGGTGAGCGCGGTGATTGACGAGTTCGACCGCTGGGGCGACCTCGACACGCGCGAGGGCGAGGACGAGGCGCACTTCGAGGCGTATGTGCGCTGGCGCGTCGCCATCATCGACGACGCGGTGGCCCAGGCGCGGACCCTCATGAGCGCGGACGGCCTGACTGCCGAGGGGAGCCCCTGGCTTGCCGCCCACGCCCGCGCGTAGCGGATCGGGCGGCACCGACAGACCGAGGCTGGCCGGGGTAGATGCCCCGGCCGGCTATCACATGCAGGAGGAAGATCGACCCATGATGGAACCGAGCGCCGCCTGGCGGCGCGGCCATGTGCGCAAGGGGCCGGGCCTCTCCCACTCCACGCGGTACCATAAGGGGGACACGAGAAGGGGGAGGGCGCGCGTGCCAGAGGGCGAGGGGCAAGGGCGAACGCTATTCACGACCGCCGAGGCGGCCGCGCAGCTCGGGATCACCCACGATGCCGTCAAAATGGCGGTGCGCGTCGGGACATTGCCCGTCGAGCGCATCAATCCCCGTCTCAACATGATTACGGCCGCAGCCATCGAGGCGTACCGGCGCGATCACCGGGGGCGGGAGGGACGGCCCAAGGGCGCGAAGAACAAGCCGAAGGCCTCAACGCTAGTTGACAGCCTTTCTGCAGAGCAGGTGGAACGGCCGATGAGCAACCGACGCGACGAGATCAATGAACCCATTAAGGAGTTGAAAGATGTTTAGGACGTGCGAGACTGAACCCTCCCTTATGGACCGGACCAGGCATATCAAAGCAAACGGTGTTCACTATACTCCGGCTGCGCTCGCTACGTATCTCGCACGACGTACTGTGGCCCACCTTGAATCCGCTGCCAAGCCAACTATTCTAGATCCAGCTTGTGGCGACGGAATTCTCCTCAAATCTATACATACGGCTCTACCTACGCGCGCACGCGAGGGAGCTACGCTCGTCGGCTTTGATCAGGATAGCACGGCCCTTTCCAGCGCCGCCGGGCGGCTAGAAGACGCGACCGGGGCTATCATCGACTTGCGGCTAGGCGACTTCCTTGCCGCATATCAAGAGCGATCGACACATCAACGAGGGTTATGGTCAGTTGGCAGCAATCCTGCTCTCGCCGCCGACGAGCATTTCGATGCGATCATTGCCAACCCGCCGTACGTCCGCACCCAGAACCTAAATCAACAGGTCGCGCGTGACTTGGCTCGCAACCACGGGCTTACGGGCCGTGTCGATCTGTTCCATGTCTTCGTTGCCGCCATGACCGATCTGTTACACGAGGGGGGCGTGATCGGCTTGCTATGCTCTAACCGCTTTCTCTCCACCCAAGCGGGGGCAGCTATTCGATCGTTGCTCAGGACGCGATATGAGCTCTTGGAGCTTGTGGATCTCGGCGACACAAAGCTCTTCTCGGCAGCCGTCCTCCCTGCCATCGTCATCGCGCGCAAGCGCGCCGGGGTTGCACAGCAACGTTGTATTTTCTCTCGTATTTACGAGATGCGTAAGCCGGTGACGACCGCGAACGTAATGGACGCGCCGACGGTGCTGGATGCCTTGTCTGGCCGCGCGGACGGGCTGGTGCGGGTCGGGGGGACGACATACCGGGTGGAGCAGGGGGTACTCGCGCCTGGTGGAAAGCTCTCCGACCCTTGGATGCTGTCCTTTGTTACCCGGGACAACTGGCTCGCGATCGTCCAGCAACACACCCGATGCACTTTCGGAGATGTCGCTTCCGTCCGTGTCGGGATTAAGACCAATGCCGGCCGCGTCTTCATCAGGAACGACTGGGACACGCTCCCTGACGACATCAGGCCTGATAATGCCTTGCTTCGCCCGCTTCTCACACACGATGTTGCCTGTCGTTGGCGGGCGACAACAGGGGACGCGAGCCTTCGCGTTCTTTACCCACATGTAAGGAATGGGAACGGCCAACGTGCGGTCGATCTGCAACAGTACCCACGCGCCGGCGCGTATCTGCGAGGGCATTACGACCAACTGGCTGGCAGGTCATACTTAATGAAGTCGAAGAGCCGCCAATGGTTCGAGATATGGGTTCCCCAGGACCCGGAAGGGTGGGCCGCACCCAAGATCGTATGGCCCGACATCAGCGAAAGAGCCCCCTTCTATCTCGACGACTCCGGTGCTGTCGTCGATGGGGATAGCTACTGGATATCTTTAGGTGGTACCCTGGACCATGAGACAGCTTATGTGATGCTAGCTGTTGCCAACTCACGTTTCATTCTCCAGTATTACGATGCCGTCATGGCGAATCAACTTTATGCCGGACGGCGCCGCTTCATGGCGCAGAACGTCAACAGGTTTCCCCTCCCGCGTCTCGGGTCGCAACAGACACGGCAGTTCGTCGATGCGGTCGCGTATCTCGTGATGCATCCGGGGCTAGCCGTGGACGAACGCGTAAGGAGGGAGGAGGCGCTGGAAGCCATGGTGTGGGCGGCTTTTGGGCTAGTCGAAGAAGTTGCCCGGTAGGCGTATCTGACGCTTTGAGTTGCGCACAAGGCCGCCGAACTGCGTGAACTCCGTGTAGAAATCCTCCCCAGTGCTCATAACGATGCTGGTAATGCGCGTTTCCCCGTCGTTCCGCTCGCCATAAGCGACCGCGTAGCGCATATCCTGGTGGCGCAGGGAAGGGAAGACATCATGGGCCGGTTCCTCGCTGTCCGGTGACACCATGCCTAAATCAACTGTTCCATTGGTCTGCAACTTGACCTCGACAATCTGGCAGAGGATATCGGGCACTTGGGCGCGATCGGCGAAAGTCCCTAATCCTAGTGCCTCACACGCCAAGCGATGCAGCGCCCCGCCATGCGCGCGGTCTCGCCCTGCCCCCGGATTGACAATCGTTCGCCCCACCATCGCGCGAAGACGCTCATATACGGATGCAATAGCTAACACGCGTCCCGCAGCGGGTGGTGCTGTCGGGGAGAGTGAGGAAAGGGTACCGACTGAGAGGTCCGCAACAGGGGCGAGGAGGCGGACGAAGTTTACCGTGTCCCGCTCTGATACGAGACGCGAACCGCTTTGCCTCGCACGCCGTCTGGCTTGGTACTTGTGAGTAAGTGTCCCTGTGCGGTCGAGCGCGGCGATTACTTCGCCCGTGGCGACCCTGACTCGTGTGATCGACCCGTTAACCACCTGCATCACGACGAAACGGCGGCCCGGCGTGACTTCGTCGTTCCACACCTGCATGTTGTTCGACTCTTGTACGTACACGTCCATGTCCTGACCGAGAAAACGAGGACGCACACGTTGAAAGGTGCGCGGGGCCGGGTAACCCAATACCTTCGCGACTTCTGTCTTGACGACTTTCGATCTGGTTTTCTGCGCGTAGGCGCTGACATCGAAACCGACCAGGGCTTGGGTCAGGCGCTCTTCCAAGATCGCCTGAGCGTAAACAAGATCAGGGTGTGACGCGAGCGAGTCGTAGATGTTTAGACCTGATGCGCGGATAGCGTCCGCGATGGCGGCACCAGCGGAGACATTGTAGGCAGTCACGCGTTCTCGACCCCAACCTTTTATAGTAGAGAGACAACGAGTTGACGAGTGAATCACAACAACTCGTTTCTAAATAATACCTGGAGCGAGATTAGAGGGATTCGGGAGGGGTATGGCGACGGAGAGCGAAAGAGCCGGGGCGATCAGGCACCGTCGCCTGATCGCGGCTGCGGCTGACCCCTAGGCGTGTTGGGAGGAGTACAGCGCGCGGCCGCCGAGGACCCGCCCCAGGAGAGCGGTGCGACCCGGCGCGGGGAACTGTGCGACGAGTTGCACCGGGCACGCACGGCGCTGATCACGGCGACAACGGTCCGGCGCATGGGCCTCGGCGAGATCGACACCGAGCGCGATGAGGGCGACGTTTCGTCCTGGTTTGCGCTGCTAGTCGATCTCGCCGAGTTGGCCGTCTTGGTCGTCGTGCCAGTTGGTAATGGTACTCACCCTTCGATGCCGTGAGTTGGATGCGTCAGGGGTGTCGTGAGCATGGGAAATCGGTGGAGAACCGGACGGGTTGGATGATATGTGTCCTTTGAGCTGGACTTTGGCCATTTAGGCGGCGTCATACAGCATCTCCCGAAGGTGCTCGACAGGGACGCGGAGACTTTTCTCATATCGGGGTGGAGAGGCGACATGCAAAAACTCTGCGCGCCCACAGATACCGGCCGACCACGGGCTGCGGCCGTAAGACAGAGGCGTCGCCGTGAGGCTCCACGCCGCCTGGGGGAAGCGCGGAGGAGCCGCTGACAACGGAACGATACGTGCACATCGTGGGAAGTTTCCTTTCATGCAAATGGCCAAAGTCCAGGAGGGTAAGTGCTTATGTTGCGCTCCGTGGCGATTGCTAATTTCCGGTCGCTCGTCGACTTCGAGCTGAACATCCCCTCTCCTTACTTATGCTTGGTGGGCGATAACAACGTTGGCAAGTCGAACATCGTCACGGCCCTCATGTGGCTCTTCGAGCCGGGAGCGATGTCGTCGCAGGGTATCCCCTCGGTTGACTTGCCGCGCACGGCGACGAGCTTGCAAGTTAACATCAGCGCGGGTATCGCTTTCGCCGATGCCCCTTCCGTGTTGCCGGGTGGGCGACGACTCAGCGACGATGATGGGGTCGTTCGGGTCCTCAGGACATTCGCGTTTGCGGGGAGGCGTACGAACGAGCGCGGCGACATCCAGATTGGGTCAGATTATGCGTCGCAGCAGGGCTGCTTTGTCCTCGCCTACGCATCGGCCAGCGAGGGCGGTACCAGTACCTCGCAGTGGACCCCCTTCGATCATATCGAGGGCTTCCTGCCGCAGTTTGTCCATATTCGCCCCTCGGATGTGGGTCGCGGGGGGGATGATTCGTCATCGGAAGGGAGGTTGGCCAATCTCCGATGGCCGAGTGAACTCGACGTGGGGGACTTGGACTGGGTGACAGCGCAGGTGTGTCGCCTGTTCCCTCATCCCCCCTCATCTCCGGCAGCGCCACCGATTGAGTTCAAGGTCGATACGTTGCTGAATGCGGGTAACACGGGCGTCATCATTTTCTGGGACGACTATGGGTACATGGTCCCCCTGCGCAAGGCAGGGAGTGGACTTGTGCAAATCGTGTATACGCTGCTGCGGATTGCCCTAGCCAAGAAGCGCGCCGTCCGAGAAGGCCCCTTCGCGCGGCCCCTCGTCATCGCCATCGACGAGCCGGAGCAACACTTAGCCAGCGGGATGCAGAAACTGTATGCGGATCTGCTTATAGACCTATCCGCCGAACACCAGATCATCGTTACGACCCATTCTGGCTTGTTCTTGAAACGAGACGTCGATGGGGCGACCGCTGTCCTCATGCGCGGGCCACGAGGCGGCACGGTTGCGGTGCCGCAGAGGGCCTCCGATATGCTCGCGGTGCAAACGACGCTTGGTGTCACCGTCGAGGACAGTCTGGCGTTCGGGCAGGTGAACATACTGGTCGAGGGACCGAGCGAAGTTGTCGCGCTGCCACAGTTGCTCCGACGACTGGCGACGGCGAGCAAGACGACATTAAATCCTGATCAGATCGCCATACTTCAGCGCGACGGCGCTAGCCGTCTCCCTCCGTTCGCTCGCCTTGTGGGGCAATTGGGCTTGGGGATGCTCGTCTTGGCGGACAACGATCCGGCGGGTCGAGACGCAGTGCATAAGATCAAGCGCGACCCGTTGCTAGCCGGGGCGCGTGTCCTGACGATCCCACTGCCGACTACACAGCAGGAGGAGGCAGAGTTTGAAGACTTATTCCCACGCCCCCTCCTGATCGAAGTCGCAAATCAACACCTAGCGCGCCATGGCTGGAGGATTAGCCAGCGCGACCTCGATGACCTATATGCCAGCGAGGCGTATTGGGTGAAGAAGAAGTGGAGCGACTGCCTGGAGGGCGTGCTACGCTCGAAGAAATACCTGACTAAAGGGCAGAAGCTGGAAACCGTGGTTTCCAAGCCAGCGATGGCGGCGGACCTCGCGGCGCGGATCCACATCTCCGCTATCCCGGACTTTATCACGCACGAGTTCATCCCGGTCATCGAATCGCTCCGTACCGAACACGCACGGCAACTCTATCCCGCTCCGCAGGGCTGGGTGATCCCGCCCACGCGCGCGACGACGTGGATGCACCCGGGGAATCTCGTCGCAACGACGGATCACGATGTCTAGGGCCACTATACAATGTAAGGTCTCATAGTTTCTGCATCGTATTCATACGTGGGACAACCTCGTTGTCTCACAGTTCCTGCGCCGACCGTCTCATACTTTGTGAGGCCAGCCCAACGTTGTCTCACAATTCTTGATGCCGGCCTACATCAGACCGGCGAGCCTCGTCATGCCAGCCCCTATTATCAGACGCGCTCTTGGCACACTACCACGCCGTGTGGAGCGCATTATCAGCAGCTTTGCCATGGTAGACCTGCGAATAAGGGGTGTTATCAGCATGTTGGGCCGAGTTCTAGGATTGAGCGACGCGGACAGGGGGCTCCCCTTGTCGGATCAGCACAGGAACTAAGAGACAACGTGCAGCATGTCATTTTTCTCGCTTTGTGGCCCTGTTCTCTAGGAACTCTGTGGCCCCATAGCTGCCGCCTCTCTATACAGGAGACTGGAGCCACTGCCACCCTTTCGTGAAGTGAATGTGGCGCGATACCAGGGCGTCGAGCCAGCTTCGGCAGGCGTGGGCGAGACAGCAGGCGCACGATTCACTTCACAGAAGGGCTATTCTGTCGTGTGAAATGGTCAGGGCAAGGGGCCACTCATCGAGCAAGTTTCGGGGCCATAAACCGAGAAAGATGACATGCAGCAATTGTGAGACAGTGCGCAGAAACTATGAGACCTTACATACAAGGACTGCGGTAGGGCGAGATACAGCGCCGATCCGTCCGATAACCTAGTCTTATCGGACGGGCTTTTCTGCTACACTCCTCTCAAAGGAGGACTTGCTTTCATGTCCAATAACGACGAGCTAGCGGCATCTCAGTATGACGACGCGACCTCAATAGCCCAGTCTATCGACCCCGAACGTCTGCTGGAGCAGGTGAGACAAGAAATCGACCGCTTTCAAGATATTGAGAGGAATAACCCAACTCCTACGCCAGTTGAGATACTCGCTTCCTTAACAGCGACTGGGCTTAAACCCGGCGTCAATTTCTACCACGGTGGTATTGAGAATAATCAGCAACCCCTTGAGCCGCCAGATCGTTTCTATGCGCTGAAGGAGTATCTCTGCCCTGTGTTGCAGAGTGCCTCGAACGATGCTTGGGATATAGCTAAAGCTGCTACTCCCGCTCTGCTTGCGTTGATGGTGGCAGGGAAGATTCCTTTCAATCCGGACCCCTGGCTCCATAGCATGATTTCAATAACAATCTCGAGAATGGGAATAGCCTCTTTCTGTGCTTCCTATAACACAGGTAGTGTCGAAACTAATGTTGGAAAGCAGGCTTCGAAACAAACCAAGGGGTCGTCAAGACGAGCGAAGAAGAGGAGGTGATGGGCTGGGTGGCAGCGGCAGAGCAAGCGATGATGCCTAACCACGCCAACGACGCTGCGACGGTGGCTACGGTGCTCGATGCCATGGCCGGAGGCGCGACTACGCCAGCCAATTCAGATGAAAATGGTTCGCTTAATACTAACCTTGTGCAGGGACGGTGCCCTGCACAAGAAGCTCCTGACGGAGCAGAAAGATCGACAAAAAATTGTCGATGTTGCCGCCCCAAGCGCCTAGTTGCCGCTGCGAAATGGATCTACCGCTGCGGCACCAGCCCTGGCACCTACCATTTATTGGCCATCATAGCTACAAATCGCATACTAGTGTTGCGATTTTAGTAGGTTTAACCGTAGGCACAGGAGCCGCATTCCCATTTCGCAACGGCAACTAATACTACAACGTTACTTCGCTAGACTCACCTATGGAGACCGTCAGACAACGGGGCAATCTGGCCGCCAAACTGAGCGGTCGCACGCCTGCTTCCAGGTCGCTAGCACGGCCTAAGGGGACACGTAACGTTGTAGTATTAAGGAGACGCCATGAACACCTTGCACGTCGCCCCCGATTCTGCCCCTGGCCAGGCTCTTGTCGCCGCCGAGACCGAGGCGGCCGTCGTCGCCGCGCTCGACGCCATGGCCGAGGAGGCGCGCGACTACGCCAGCCACTCCAAGAGCGCGAACACACAGCGCGCCTATCGCAGCGATTGGGCCGACTTCACCGCCTGGTGCCGCGACCACCACCTCGCCCCCCTCCCGGCCACGCCGGCGACGGTTGCGCTCTACCTGACCGACCGTGCCAAGACCTGCAAGACCGCGACGCTGGCCCGACGCGTGGCGGCGATCTCCCAGGCCCACCAGGCGGCCGACCACCCGAGCCCGACCAAGGCGCAAACCGTGCGCCAGGTCGTGGCCGGCATCCGCCGCGCCAAGGGGACCAAGCAAGAGGGCAAGGCCCCGGCCGTCACCGACGAGATGCGCCTGATGGTCGCGGCCCTGCTCCCGACCCTGCTCGGCGCGCGCGACCGCGCCCTGCTGCTGCTCGGCTTCGCCGGCGCCTTCCGCCGCTCGGAGTTGGTCGCGCTCGACGTCGGCGACGTGCGCCGGACGCGCGACGGGCTGATCGTGACCATCCGCAAGAGCAAGACCGACCAGGAGGGCGCGGGCCGTACCGTCGGCATCCCCTACGGCGGCTACCCGCAGAGTTGCCCGGTGCGCGCCCTGCAAGACTGGCTTGAGGCCGCGGGGATTGTGGAGGGGCCGCTGTTCCGCGGCCTCAAGAACGACGGCGCGCTGCTGGGCCGGCTCTCCGATAAGGGTGTGGCCCGCGTGGTGCAGCGCCGCGCCGCCGCCGTGGGCCTCGACCCCAAGAGGTACGGCGGCCACTCGCTGCGCGCGGGGCTGGCCACGGCGGCGGCGGCCGCGGGCAAGAGCGAGCGCGCCATCATGGCGCAGACCGGCCACAAGAGCATCCCGATGGTGCGCCGCTATATCCGTGAGGGCGACCTGTTCCGCGAGAACGCCGCCGCCAACCTGGGGCTGTAGGACGATGAGCGAGGAGAGCACCACCCTGGCGCCGCGGGACGACCCCTATGAGGCGCTGCTGGCCGACCTGCGCGCCATCATCGCGTCCGGACGCGGGCGCGCGGCGGCGGCCGTCAACACCGAGATCGTCGCGACCTACTGGCACATCGGCGAGCGCCTGGTGCGTGAGGAGCAGGGCGGCTTGGAGCGTGCAGCCTACGGGGAACAGGTGCTCGCGCGCGTGGGGCGTACCCTGGGCGGCGAGTTCGGGCGCGGCTTCGCCGAGCGGAGCTTGCGCGCCATGCGCCAGTTCTACCAGGCGTACCCAATTCGGTCCGCAGTGCGGGCCGAATTGACCTGGACGCACTACCGGACCTTGATGCGCCTGCCCGACGACCGCCGCGCGTTCTATGAGCGCATGGCAATCACCGGACGGTGGAGTTCGCGCGAGTTGGAGAAGCAAATTAACTCGATGCTCTACGAGCGCGTCGGCCTCTCTCGTGGCCCCGAGGAGCTGGCCGCCTCCCTCCCCCACCCCAACCGGCCGGTCGCCCCTTCCGAGTACGGTGAGGCCTTCCGCGATCCGTACGTTTTGGATTTCCTCGGGCTCGACGGCGCCTTCTCCGAGCGCGATTTGGAAGCGGCGCTCGTTTCCCACATCGAACACTTCCTACTCGCCTTGGGCCACGGCTTCTGTTTCGTTGGCCGGCAGCAGCGCCTGCCCATCGGCGACAAGGATTATTATGTCGATCTCGTCTTCTATCACCGCTTCTTGCGGGCGCCGGTGTTGGTCGATTTGAAGATCGGTGAGATCGCGCCGGCCGACATCGCGCAGATGCAGCTCTACCTGGCCTGGACGCGCCAGCACGACCATGCCGAGGGCGAGGCCGACCCGATCGGCCTGATCCTGTGCGGCTCCAAGGACAGCGCCGTGATCGAGCTGCTGCTGGCCGACCCGGACTCCAGCCCCGACAAGCGCATCAAGGTCGCGCAGTACCTGCTCCCCGACAGCCAGGAGGCCTTGCGGGCGGGCCTGACGCGCATCGGCGCGGCCTACGACGAGGCGCGCGGAGGTGGGGCGCGTGACGACGTCGCTGCCGCCGACGACAATCCGGACCGCGCGCGGTAGGCGGCCGGCGATGCGACACCTGGGACGCCTGAGCCGGACGCTGCCCCCCGCCGCCGCGCACTTCCGCGCCTACGTCCGGCTGCGCAGCGTCGACCCCGTGCGTAACCGCGACCGCAGTTACACGCTCACCTGGACCCCGGCCCTGTTCGAGGGTGGGGCTCTCCTGCGCGTGTGGGGACGCACCGGTGGCCCCGAGCGGACGCGCATCGACTACTATTCCGACCGCGCCGACGCGCAGGCCCACGTCGAGGCGATCCTGCGCCGCCGCCTGCGCCACGGCTACCACGTTTTGGAGTGGCAGTAGGCCGCAGTACCGGAGCGTTCCCAGAAACGCGCGTTCACGCGCCGGCTTGACTCCGATAACGCCGACCTGTACGCTGTGTACGTCATGTATGACAACACCTACAGATAGGAGGGGTAGGTAATGTTAGAGGAGTTGGACTTGTGGCACATATCCTAGCTGTATGCAATCAGAAGGGCGGCGTGGGCAAGACGCAAACAACGATCAGCCTCGGCGCCGCGCTGGCCGACGCCGGCGCGGCGGTCCTCCTCGTCGACTTCGACCCGCAGGGCCACCTCACTGAGGCCGTGGGCCTGCGCGACCTCTACCTGGACACCGGGCCGGCCCTCTACGACGCGCTGCTAGACCCGGCGCGACACGACATAACGACGCTGATCCGACAGACGGCCGCCGAGCGGTTCAGCGTCATCCCGACGACCTACAAGATGGCGCTGGCGGACAAGGCCCTCTACATGGCCCACGGCCGCGAGGAGCGGTTGAAAGACCTGCTCGCTGGCGTCCCCCGCGAGGTCGATTGGGTGCTGATCGACTGCCCGCCCGAGTTGAACAACCTGACCGACAACGCGCTCTACGCGGCACGGCGGGCGCTCGTCCCGATCCAGGCCGAAACCTCCTCGGTGCGCGCGCTGGAGTTGCTGTTCGACCAGATCGAGTCGATCCGGCGCGGCCTCAAGATCGAGGTCGAGATCGCGGCCATCGTGCCCAACCTCGTCGAGCACGTTAAGCTCTCCGGGCGCATCCTCGACGAGCTGCGCGCGTCCCTCCCGGCCGTGACCCCGTTCGAGGTGCCCAAGCGCCAGGTCGTGCGCGAGGCGTGGGACGCCGGCCACTCCATCTTCACCTACAAGCCGAACGAGAAGGCGAAGCGCAAGGACCGCGACGAGTTGATCGCGATCTACAGGGACCTAGCCGCCCTCGTGCGTGCGCGCGTGGCCGACCCGGTCGCGGGAGGGGTCGCATGAGCGAGGACCGCGCCAAGCGCATCGCCACGCTCTCCTCCCGCTTCACACCGGCCGCGGACGCCGACGAGGCTGCCCCCGCGCAGCCCCCGGCCGTGGCGTCGGCCGCGCCTCCGACCCGGTCGCGCGGCCGCCACACCTTCTACCTGGACAGCGCGCTCGTCGCCCGACTCGACCGCGCTTATCGGGACGCCGCCCACGAGTTGTATCCCGTTGAGGTGAACAAGTCGGACTATCTTGAGGCCGTGCTGACCTACGCCTTGGAGCGCGCGCCGGAGGTCAAGGCTGCCTTGCGCGCGCAGTTAGAGGGGGCATAATGGTGTGGTAGGTATGGCATGTAGGGCATGTCATACATGTAGGGCATGGGGGATATAACATCCATCTCATCCATGCCCTACAGCTATGAGGAGTACGGCATGGATGAGATGGATGAGGATGTCATCGAGGGCTTCATGCGCACGCGGCACCTCCTCGACGAGGCGCTGGTGTACGCCGACACGGCGACTCGGCTGGGCGACGTGGCGGCCGTCGATCCCGAGTTGGCTCGCATGACGCGAGCCCAGCTCCTCGCCTTCGTCAGCCCGGTCCTAGCCCACCGCGAGCTTGTCACGACCGCTGCCTATGGGGCGGCCGACGACGCGCTCCTGGGCTCGCTCCTGGACACGGCCTAATGTTACGGAACGCGACACCCAGGGCAAAGTACGAGCGTCTCCATGCTCAAAATAGCCCTGCGAAGGCGAATGTGTCAAGCAAAAAGTAGCGAGTTCGACGGGAGCCGCTCCTTTCGTGCCGTCCAACACGGCGAAAGACCCTCGCCGAGGCGCCTCGGCGCAGCAAAACAGGCCAAAGTATCGTTTCTAGCAAGGGAATCGGCCCTTTGTCCCGGCTCCATAGGTCGCTACTTTGCCCCCGGTGTCGCGCTCCGTAACACCAGGCCGACACGCTCACGCTCGCCTACACGGCCTAGAATAAGCGTAGCTGTCACCAAGTGCAAGGTATGTTGATAGATAGGCACGCAAGGTTAGCCGAAGAGGGCTGACAAGTGCCGAGAATGGACAGTGTCGGTCCTTATTCAGGATAAAGGGCGGTCGATAATAGCCCTGCGCTGTGCTACTGACCGTCGCAAGGTGTCAAATGCCATATCCAGCAGCACAATCGGCACTTTAATCAACACCTTGAGTGTCCGTCCATAAAGTTACCTTGCCCCTGGTGACAGCTTCGCTTATTCTAGGCCACGTAAGTCGAGGATCTCTCCTGTCTCTGTATCGACCGAACGGCCACCGCCAAGAGGGATCATCTCCGCTGTCCTGCCCATACTCCTACCTCCTATGATCCGCATGCTACAGCATGCCTATACTCATGCTACAGCATGCGCATTGACCCGTAATCCCCTATGGGTATTAGAAGGAGCCTGCGGCGCGTCTTAATTATTGGAAGGAGTCTGCGACGCGTCCTGATTTTGGGGGAGGTTTGGCCGCGTCCATCGGCCAGGCCGCGATCATGCCTATGGCTCAATCACAGGCCCGCTAGAGGGAGATCGAGGTATTGGCCTAGTGTTATCCTCACCCCATTCACTTAGGGCAACCGTAGGGCGTCCTAGCGGGTTTCCGTGACACGGAAACACACCTTGCTCCGCGCCCTCCACGGCGGTCACAACGGCGGGAGAAAGTAGCTGCAGGACCGCCGTAGCATCCCGTCGTGCATGGGGGGAGGTGCCGCCGGCGCACCCCCGCCACAAGCTCGACACGCGCCCCCCCAAGGGGAGAAAGGAGGCGCTTGACAGCCGTCACGCAGGTTTTCTATAATACCTGCGTGACGGTCTGAAAGGGGGGGAAATGGCGGTTAAAGCCAAGCGTATCAAGTGCGCCCGGTGTGGCGAGCGCGAGACGGTGATGCGGGGGGAGCGGGGGCCGGCGTCGATCTACTGCGACCTGTGCCGCGACGAGGTGAAGCGCGAGCAGACCGCGTTGCGCGCCCAGGCGTATCGCCAGCGGCAACGGTTCTCCACGTAGACCAACGGCTCCCCATTGTTTTTCCCAGTAGTCGTACCTAGCCATGGCCCCAGAAGCGAACGGAATATTTTGAGGGCGCCCCGCGCCCGACAAAATGTGGAGTGAGTCCACATTTGTCCCAAATGATCGCCGGGATGCGCCGCCCTGGCCCCAGTGTAGCGCCTCGGGGGCACGACCGGCTACTGGGAAAAAGAAGGAGCCGACTCGATCCTCTTTCCCAGTAGTCGGCGTTGGATGTGACACTGGCCGTCAACAGCGTAAGGTGATCGCGGCTCGGCCCGTGATATCATAATGCTCATACGCGACAGACACGCTGCGGGGTTGCAGCCTCGACAGAGACAAGGATTGGTGATAATGCAAAGTGCTCCACGGCCGGAGGCACAGGCGGTCGCCCGCCAGTTCGTGGCCGCTCATTTTCCCACCTGCCTGGTCGCCCTCTTGGCGGGAAGTGTGGCCCGGCAGGGGGGTGGCTTGGGGGCGGATCTGGACATCGTCATTGTCGGTCCGCAAATCACACCCCACTGGGCGACGCATGAGCTAGCTGGCTGGCCCATCGAGATCTTTGGCCTGACGCCGGACACCTATCGCCACGCCTTCGCCCTCGACCAGCGGCGGCGCTGGCCGCTGCACCTGAATCTCTGCCGCACGGCCATGGTGCTCACCGATAGTGACGGACTCGCCCAGACGATGCGGGACGAGGCAAACGCGTGGTACGTCCAAGGGCCGTCTCCCCTCAGTGCGGACGAGATCGCTGCCGCGCGCTATACACTGACCTGGATGGTGGATGATCTGATAGATGCTAGTGACCCGGATGAACTCCGCCTCATCGGACACGATCTCGCCCAGGACGCGGTGGACTACTATCTGCTCGCTCATCGGCGGTGGTTGGGCAAGGGTAAGTGGCGGATGTGCCAATTACACGAGGCGGACCCGTCTATCGCGCGAGAAGTGGCGCAAGCGCTGGCAGCCTTGCGCGAAGGGGACAAGCAGCCATTGCTCCGGTTCGCCGCACTGACGCTGGACCAGCTCGGCGGGCGCGGCTTTGCGGGGCAGTACTTCGCCTATCAATTCGACTGAGGGGCACCTACGTCACTCTCGGTATCCCTACGAAATCGGCGGCCTAGCTCAGTAAAAGTGTACTCACTACACAATCGCTACGCGATTGCTCACTCGTCGAGCACAGGGTTTGCGAGCGGCAGCGAGCAGAACCCGTAGTAAGTTACGGTTTGCTCTGCAACCCCTCGCGGGGCCGCGTGCCGTCCCTTCTTTTTCCAAGTAGTGAGCCGTCGCCTGTAGCCAAGTTCGGGGTAGGCCAGGCCGTCGCGTAGGAACCGTAGCTCACTACACTTTTGTCGCTCGGCCCTGGGGGGCCTCTCGCAAAAGTCCTGCTTCCATCGATGTATCGCCCCGCGATCGTTTTACTACTTGGAAAAAAAGAAACGCCGCGGCCTTCCCTCATCTAAGAGCGCCGCAGGCTCCTTCTGTCTGTGTGCGCGCCCTGGCCAGGCTCCGCCGCCTGGCCGATGTCCGGTTATCGGGTCCAGCGGCGCTTATCCCTGTAAATTGCTTATAGCTCCTCTTGCATCCGGCGATCTCGGAGGTTAATGGTCTTACCCTTCCAGCCATAGGTACTGTTGAGCCGATAGGAATTGGTCCGGCCTGCCTTCGGCCCCTGCTGGATGATGCCGCGCTCGACGAGGAGCTTTACTGCTTCGCTGACCTGCTGATGGTGCATGTCGAGTTCGGCAGCGATTTCGGCTTGTGTGAGCGTGATGTAGTTGTCCCAGTTAAGTCGGCCCATCATGTACAGTAGGACATCTTTAGGGCGTCCTGTGAGGCTCCTATCCTTCGACAGGGTTATAAACGCTTCTTGAATAGCCATGAACCACCCTTCTCCCCACTTAGGCCGTGCCGGCACGTAGACAAATATCCCTGGCCGCTCACGTAGGCCTAGAATAAGCGTAGCTGTCACCAAGTGCAAGGTGTGTTGATAGATAGGCACGCAAGGTTAGCCGAAGAGGGCTGACAAGTGCCGAGAATGGACAGTGTCGGTCCTTATTCAGGATAAAGGGCGGTCGATAATAGCCCTGCGCTGTGCTACTGACCGTCGCAAGGTGTCAAATGCCATATCCAGCAGCACAATCGGCACTTTAATCAACACCTTGAGTGTCCGTCCATAAAGTTACCTTGCCCCTGGTGACAGCTTCGCTTATTCTAGGCCTACACGGCGCTGCACCCCGTCGCGACCGACGAGCGCGGCCGGCCGGTCTACGAGATCGCCGCGCTGTGCAGCATCCTTTACGAGTGGGCAGAGCGCGCCGGGGCCGAGATGGACCGCATGAGCGGGCTAGAGCGCCACCCTCCGCGCGAGTCGTCACCGCGCACCCCCGAGGTCGAGCAGGCTATCGCGGGCATGAAGATCGATCTCGTGGGCATCCTCGACCAAGCCGAGGCCGAGTTCCGGGACGAGGTGCGCCAGGTAAAAGCGCGTGTCGCGGCGCTTGAACTCACGGGCGAGGAAGGGTAAAATAGAACGAGCGCCTTATTTAGCGAGCGCGTTTTTTGAGCCAGTTCAATTGTTTGATTGCATCCGCGCTACAGGTGCGGTAAGATAGGCACCATGAGAGATACTACTATGCCCTAGCAGTATCGTGCTAAACGCACGAGGCCCACCGGGTTTCCCCAAGTGGGCCAACGTCCGCCGTCTATATGTGTGCGGTGCTGGTGTGAGTTGTTGTTAGCGATGACCACCAGGCCGCTAGATCGGGACCAAGAACCTTATCCAAGGGTTCTCGGCTCTCGCAGGGAGGCTTTACGCTTCCGAGGAGTACCTATGAGCAATCATACGGGAACGATGGGTGCATGTCAAGATTACGCCCACGATCCCAGGCCCGAAAGTACACCATCACACTCACACTCGTCGCCCGACAGTATCGACCGGCGCCTGGTCCAGCGCTACGGCCTGGCGCTGCTGACCGGTGGCTACACCGCGCTGCCGACCTACGCGTGGGTGTACTACGCACGGCTGGGCGTCACGGAAGCCGAGATGGTCCTCATCGCGCAACTCTGCACCTACTGGTGGTCGGCGCGCGACCCGTACCCCGGTGAGGCGGCCCTGGCCGCACGCATGGGCAAGACGGTACGCACGATCCAGGGCTACCTCCGTTCCTTGGAGGCGAAGGGGCTACTGCACATACAGCCTCGACTATCCACCAACGGTCGGCAGTCCACCAATGCCTACGACCTGCGCCCGTTCTTCGCAGCCGTCGAAGGGCTCGCACGCCTCGACGGCCTGCTCCCCGCCGCCGACGTTGACGACACGCCGTCGGCTACCGACGGCACTGAGCGTGGCCGCCAGCGACAGCGGGCGGGCGACACCGCGTCGTGCAATAAGCGGCCGTTTGACGATAACATCGAGCCACAGGAGAAAGCGGAACGGGGGCCGCTATGTGCAGGGGTGAAGAGCAATGGACCCGAAAACAGCGCTAAGGCCAACGCCACAGCCGACCCACGCAGGGGTGAAGAATTCGTCACGGGAGGGGTGAAAGATTCTTCACCCCAAGTAAACCCAATCGAAATAGACGATTTCGACTTCGATTCGATACCCCCTACCCCCACTAAAGCGACATTGACGACGAAGGCCAACGAGAGCCACGCTCAAGCCGACGGTGCGGTGAACGACCAGGCGCTCGCGGCCGAGATCGCCACCCTGAGCGCCGAACTGGGGGACGATGCGCCGCGCTCGAGTCTCGGCCGTGCCCGCAACCTGTGCCGCGACGCCGGCGTGTCTCCCGACCGCTTCCTGCGCCTGCTCGACGAGGCGGCGGCCCGGACGCGCGACCGTCAGGCGAGCATCGTCAAGCGCCGACGCGACAATCAGGCCCCCAACGGCATGCCCTACCTGTTCGCCGTCCTGCAAGACCTCTTGCACCCCGCGCCGTCCCGGACGGCCGATGTCGGCCTGGACACGGATCGCCAGCGATCCGGCCCGTCAGGTCGTCGTCAACGCCGACGCGCTGACGGCTGCGGTGAGCCCATCGGCTCCTACGCCGCGTGGTCCGACAGCCCGGCGCCCCTGCCCATCGTCGAGGAGCATCCGGTCTGGCGCGCGGCGCTCGAGGAACTAGCCCAGGTCATGACCAGTGAGAACTTCAACACCTGGTTGGCCTCGACGCATGCCCTCGACCAGGACGGTGAGGTGCTGTGCGTGGCCGTCCCCGCCGCCTTCAACAAGATGTGGTTAGAGCAGAAGCTGGCCGGCAAGGTGGCCAGCGCGTTGCACACGATCGACTACGATGCTCTTGGTACAGGCCGCGTCGGGCGCGTGGAGTATATCGTCACAGTGGCCGCGTGAGCGCACCCCTATGCGGGGGGCGTGGTACCATGGGCACGCGAGGCGTGCTCAAGTTCAGAGAGCGGGGGGGCGATGGGCATGGGGGAAGCGGTACGGTTGGCGCGACGACGGCGGCCGCTTGCGGTGGCCGTGAGCGTCCTCCTCGTCGCGGCCTTGGCCACTGTCGGGCTTTTCCATGCCCGACCGGCCGCCACGCCCGTCGTCGTCGCGCTGCCGGATCAGCACCCGCACGGCGTCGTCGTGGACAACCACACGGGGCATGCGTTCGTCACGAGCTACAGCGACACCAGGATCGGCGGCCACGTCGCCATGCTAGACGCGACAAGTGGCGCGTTGCTGCGCACGGTTGCTCTCCCCCTCCTGCCGGGAGCTCTGGCCCTCGATTCCCGTGCCGCGCGTGCGTATGTCGTCGGCGCGACCGACACGGCCAACGACGGGGCCGTGAGCATCCTCGACACACACAGCGGGACACTGTTGCGCACGACCACGCTCCCCCCGTTGACGCGCGGCATCGCGGTGGATGAGCAGGCCGGCCGCGTCTACGTGAGTAGCGCCGGCGCGGGATACACGGGGTCGCGCGGGGTCGTGAGCGTGCTGGACGCGCGGACCGGGCGGCAGGTGCGCACCGTCGCCGTGGACGGCGATCCATGGGTCCTCGCCGTCGACGACCGGACGCGTCACCTTGTGATCGCCCGCTACCTGTGGGTCACGGCAGGGGGCGGTGGGTACGTGACGACGCATCTCACCACGCTCGACGCCGGCAGTGGTCACGTCATCCGCGACCTCGCGCTGGGGCGCGTCGGTATCAGCGCGCTCACCGTCGACGACCACGCCGGCCGCGCCGTTGCCCTCACCAACAACTTCTTCGGCGCGTCGGGGGGCAATCCGAACAGCGGCGCCGTGCAGATCCTCGACACGACGACCGGCGCCCTCGTGCAGAGCACACCCCTCACCGGCCTGCCCATCGCTCTGGTCGCCGATGTCCACACCGGCCGCGTCGTCGTCACCTACCATGGGCCAGCCCGCGTCGTGACGACGACGCAGACCGGACCGGGAGGAGGTGTGCAGGGCCGGTCGGTCAGCCTGGCGCCGACCGGCCAGGGGCGCGTCAGCGTGCTGGAGACGCGGAGCGGACGTATCCTGCGCACCGCGCCAGTAGACGGGGTGCCCGGAGCCGTCGCGCGAGGTGTCACACCTGGGCACATCCTGGTGGCGAGCGTGTCTCCATCGCGCACGACCGGCCAGCCGCCGGGCAGCGGCACGATCACGCTGCTCGACGAGTCTACCGGGAGGATACAGAACGTCGCGCGCGTCGCCACGACGCTCAACGAGCGCATGCTGGCGGTCGACAACCGCACGGGACGTGTGTTCACCCTAAATGAAGGGGTCGTGAGTGCCACGCACGATCCGTGGGAGTGGATACCGCCCTGGCTTCGGACGCGGTTGGCGTTCCTGCCGGCTCACCCCGTCCGGACGCGGCCCGTCCCCGCGCGTGTGACAGTGCTCACCATGCCCCGTTGACGGAGCGCCAGGGCCGCATCACCGATCTCACGGCACGGACAGGCGGTCGCGTTCGCCCTGCACACGCGCGATCTCCCGCTCCATGAACGTCCAGCGGCCGTCGATCTTGCGCCCGATCTCGCCGGCGCGGGCTAACTCCTGCACGCGGGCGGGACTTAGGTCCAGACGGCGGGCGGCATCGTCGGTCGTGAGGTGGCCGGGACGCGCTTTGGGGGATGGCGGCGCCGTGACGGTGGGGGCGGGCGGCGCCGCTGCCTTCGCCACTTTGGGGAGGGTCGGGCGCAGTTGCGCGGCCAGGCTGTGCAGGACGGTGGCAAGGCGTCCGTCGGGCGGCAGCGCCTCATCGAGCCAGGCGACGAGGCGACGAGGCGGCGGCGGTCGGCGGGCGTGAGGGCGAGCGTAACGACCTCGCCGGCGAGCAGCGCGTCGATGAGCCGACTGGCGCTACCCTCCCCGGTGTGCGGCCCCCGCGCGGCGTAGAAGCCGTGACGCTCGGCGATAGCCCGCAGCGTCGCTTCGTCCTCGGCTGTGAGCGGCCGCATACGCTCCTCCTCCATCATGACACGGGCGGGTAAAACTACCTAGTTTCGTAGCATGACACGAGCAGCCTTGTCAAGGATAGGTCTGTCCGTGTCTGGTGCCGTGGCTTACGGTCCCAGACGCGTCATGAGGTCGCGCGACCTGGCCGATAGGGCTCCCACTTGCTCGGCATTGACCTCGAGCACGAAGCGCCCTATACGGGGACGTTTGGCGAAAGGGAAAATATTGTACGCCAAGCTCCCGGCCCAGCTGGATTGACGCTGAATTTGCTGGACATCATATGTGGTAGCCAACAGCGGCCTGAATCAACCGCATGTTCCCACATCTCTTGGTGTTTACGACGGTCTACCGGCGTCGGGCCGGCAGAGCGTCGTGACGGTCTCGACGACGGTGGTCTTGCCGGCGCCGTTGGGGCCGAGTAGTGGCGGTGACAGCATGGGCTGGCGCGATCCGTTCGAGGCCGTCGAGGGCGTAGCGTGACCGGTAGCTCTTGTTGAGCGCTTCGGCTTCGACGACAGGACCCTCCGCGTTCATGACGCGAAGTCCGCCCGATGGTCGGCGGCCCACGTGGCAAGCGTCCGTGCCGGCCGGCCGGTGACATCTGCGACGGTGCGCAGCGGCACGTCAGGCGCAGCGACGGTGTCGGACCAGTAGTCGAGGAGCATCTTGATGACATCTCCGGGCATGTACGGGGCCATCTGCTGCGCAAACGCTTCGGCGGTGATCTCCACGTAGGACAGCTCCCGGCCGATCGCCGCGCCGATCGTCGCGAGCATGTCGGCTCGGGTGAGTGCCTCCGGCCCGGTCATGGGATAGGTCTTGCCTACGTGAGCGTCGTCGAGCAGGGCGATCGCCGCGACCGCGGCGATGTCAGCCTCGTGGATCGGCGCCTGCGCAGATGTCGGGTATGGCCCGTAGACGGCTCCGGTGGTCTTGATCGACCAAGCCCAGAACAGCAGGTTGTTGGCCATGTCGCCGGGCCGCAAGATCGTGGCCGGGATCCCGCTGGCGGCGACCGCGCGCTCGATCGCGCTATGGTGCACGTTGCTCACCGACCCGTGGTCGCGCTCGTGCAACCCGGCGGCCGCTAGCGACGACAACACGACCACGTGGCCGACGCCGGCGTCCACCGCCTTGGCCAAGAAGCCGTCGACGCCGCCGTCCGCAGGGAACACGAAGGCTTTGGTCACCCCAGCCAGCGCCCCCGAGGGGAGCGCGCCGGTGGCGAAGTTGCCGCCCACCACCTCGACCGGCGCGCCAAACGCCGCTGTCGCGGGGTCGCGGGTCGTGACCCGCACCGTGGCCCCGGATGCGAGCAGCTGCGCGACGAGGCTGCGGCCGATCGGCCCCGTGGCTCCGGTCACGAGATAGGTCATTGCTCTTCCTCCTCGAACTGATATAATGACAATATGATACCAAAACGACAAGATATTGTCAACGCTAGGCCCGCGTGGACACCGGTCGGCCGGGCGTTTACCGACTTCTTGATGCAGGTGTTCCCGCTCAACCACCGGCTCAGCGCCGCTGGTGAGGCGCTCGCCAAGGCCGGAGGTCAGACGCTCGCCCGCTGGCTCGTGCTCGAAGCGATTCAAGACCGCGCAGCAACAGTCGCCGACATCGCCCGCGCGATGGGCCAGGCCCGCCAAGGTGTCCAGCGCCTCGGCGACGTGCTCGTCGACAACGGCGACGCCATGTACCAAGCCAACCCCCGGCACCGCCGGGCCAACCTGTTGGAGATCACACCAGCCGGCCTCGCATCCCTCCGGGCAATCCAGCACGCGCAGCGCACGTGGGCTGACCAGCTCGGAGAAGAGCTAGGCAAAGCCGACCTCGAGAGTGCTAAGAAGGTACTCGACCGGGTCCTGAACCTCGTGTCCCGTGACCTCCCCACCCTCCAAACCCTCCCAGGGGCCAACGCCGCGCGCGGGCGCCGCTCGGCTCACCCAAACGCCTGATGCCAGATCCCAGCCCAGCGACCGCAATCCGGTGCGCCCGCGCCTCAACGGCCAACCCCTCGGCCCGCCCGCTCGGCGGGCGCCGATTGAGATCGTCGAATGGTTCAGCGCCATCCAGACCCAGGATCGGCCTCCTGGGGTCATCGCGGAGGATTCTCAAAGACACCAAGCGTTCTGTCAGGGTGGGGTATACCCTAGCAGGACGTCACATCTCCCCACCTAAAAGCGTTACGATAGGGTCTATTTCTCAATTTGTTGACAGCCAGAGCCCAGGATCATAGACCCTATCATGACAGTTGTCAGGCCGTTACCACCCGCGTCGCTGGCTTAGCGTACAATAATTTCCGTTTCGTCAAACGACCCCTATACCCTCCTGGTGCTGCGTCGCATAGAAGAAGGCGTGCCACATCCCGTCCTGTCCGCCGTCCCATGTCCAGGTGCTCCACGCGATCGATCCCCCCCGGCCCGCCTCGGTCTGACTCCAGCCAGCCTGTTCCATCTGTGCAGCGTAATGCGTGACGAGATCCGTCAACGTACCGTCGGACTCTAAGATGGCCCGCACATAGAACTCGCGCGCCCCAAGGCTGGCGCTACGCGTCATCTGCCGCGCGTGTAGGGGAGGAGTGAGGGACGGGACGATCTGTCGCCCCTCCTGGATCGGCTGGCACATGGGCTGGCCGAGCAAGAGATCGAGATCGAGCCGCACCTGGGTCAGCACCTCACCGGGGGGCGCTGCGGCCTGCACACGCAGCGATGGGCCGTGTGGCCCCTGACAGAACAGGGCTTGACGCGGAGACACGGGCGAGAGCGGGCGGGTGGGCTCGGTGAACCCTCCGCTGATCGAGAGCAGATCGGGGGCAGCCAGGCGCGCCCACCCCGCGTCGCGCAACCGCTCTTCATAGAAAGCAAACACGCGTTCGGGCGGCAGGTCGGTGTCGAGGAGGACGATAATGTCCTTGGGGCCATGGACATACGTCCCCGCGACCTGCGCGCGTTCCGGCACGGGCAACGCGACCGGAAGTCCGTCCGGGATGCGCCCCACGAGCAGGTGCAACTCAGCCGGCAAGGAAGCACCGGGATACGAGGTAGCGAGCAGCCGGAGCGCCAAGTCCCGCAAGGCGTTGTCCGCGTCGGGCATCGGTGGAGTTGTCATGACGACCTGTCCCCTTTCTTGGTGTACGCCGACGAAGGAGCGTCGCCGCGCGCCCTCCATTACTCCCACCGTCCTGCCGCCCGCCCTGTGTGTCCACGCATGCACGGAAAATCGTGCTCGTTTCGCGTTGGTGCGGGCATCGCTGCACGCCGACCTAGCCTGGATTATTCATGAGCATTTCTGCTGGATCAGATTAGTCACATTTGGCTGTGCACTGACCAATATGGGGGGCTTGAATGGCCCGTACAGCCGATTCTGGCGCCTAAAGAGGGCTGTAGGCCCTCCAAAGCCCCCGATTAGCAGCCAATCCAATTCGATGAATGTTTTCATGAATAATCCAGGCTAGACCTCATCGACCGTGTAGGCGCGCGGCGACGGCGTGACGAGCCCGAGGAGCGGGCCGGCCACGAGACCGAGGAGGAGGAGGGCGCTACCCCCGCCGATGAGCGCACGTTTCATGACCCGAGTATACGCCGCTGTCCCGTATGCGGGGAGGGGCTAGGGCTGCGGGGGCCGCCGGTTCCGCTGGTGGCGCCGCGCAGCGGCGATGGTGGCGATCGCCAAGAAGAAGGCAGCGGCATTAAAGCCGAACAGGGGACCAGGAGCGTCGTGGTGGACGGGGCCGACAGCGGCGCTGGCGATGAGCGCGAGGTGGAGTAGCATGGGTCAGGCCCGCCGCGTGACGGTATGCCAGGCCCAGGCGGCGAGGCCTCCGATGACTGGCCCAATGGTGAGCGGGCCGGGGCTCTTGACGATCATGAACGCGACGGCGGTGACGGCAAGCAGACGGACGATGGCCGGCGTCTGCCAACCGGCTCCGTGGGTTCTCATGGCGATGTTCCTTCTGCGTCGGCACATGATGCGCCCCGCCGTGGGGCGGTGGTAGCTCCAGTGTATACGAACGGACCCGCGCGTGGGACGGAGGTGTTGTGGGGGGGCCAGGGATGCGCAGCGTGTCCGGTTACTGCGCGCCTTGGGCGAGGAGGAGTAGGGCGGCGGCGAGCGTGAGGAGGGAGCCGCGGAGGGCCAGGGTGCGATAGGCGCGGCGGGCGGAACTGCGGGCCTCGGCGAGGATGACGTTGAGCCAGAGGGGGGTGCAGAAGATGGCGAAGGTATACGGGGTGATCCAGGCGCGGGCAAACGGGAGCAGTTCCCACAGGAGGACGGCGACCGCGACGAGCAGGGTGACGTAGAAGGTCTGGCGGTCCGTCCAGGGTTGATACTCGGTCATCGTCGTGTCTCCTCTGCTCTCTGTCGTGCGCCACCCGCAGCATAACGCATCGCACGCGACGCGGAAGGCCGGTTCGCGGGGGGGCAGCCGCTGGCTGGACAAAGGGCACCCGCAGGGATCACCGCGACGGAGAGAGCTACGGACGGCACGGCCGCGGACGGAGTAACGCGTAGGCACTCCCAAGGGCCAGGCCGACGCCGAGCAGGACGACATGGCCGGTGAAGACGTACGCGGCGGAGCCCAGGAGCAGGCCCAGGCTTGTCCCACTGGTGAGGCCCGCGATGAAGCCGCGAGCGAGGATGTGTCTCAGTCTCATTGCTTCTCTTCTGCCGTTTCTCCGGGCACTGCCCCGGCGCTCCCTCTCGTTGCCGCTCCTACGGCCCCGGTCGGTCTACCCTAGCGACGTGTGTCCTGGAACCACGCGCGGCGCGGTCAGCCTTAGGACGGACGTTGTTGAGCGATATAGAGGCCGGCGACGGCGAGTTCGGCGCCGACGATGGCCGCAGCGGCGAAGATCGCGCCGGCGGTGACCCAGGTGGGGAGGGCGAGGGCGTGAAGGGGGAGGAGGATCGCCACCGCGAGGAGGGTGGCGAGGATCGTGGTCAGTAGGAGGTGGGCGTCGGTCTTGGGGAGCCGCGTGCTCATGGTCTCTGTCCTTCTGCTTGTACAGGGCGGCGACGGTGCGTGCACACTATAAGGGCATCTTACTGAGACAGAGGGCGCGTGTCAATGGAGGGTGCACCTCATTATTGTGGGATGTAGCCTGCGACTGCGGTCGCATGGCAAACGAGCGCCGACTGCGGTCAGGTGTCGCCCTCGGATGTGGCGCTCCGCTGCACGCGCCCTGGCACCGCAGCGCTCGTTTGCCATGCGACCGCAGTCGCAGGCGTCGCCAACGCATTCCACTATTTTAAGGTGCACCCATCAATGGAACGGGCTGCAGCCTGGCGGCGTACGGCGGGCCAGGGCGGTGCCGGCGGGTTGGCCATCTGAGGGCGAGCGCGGGCCGGGTCAGGGGGCGGCGAAGATGAAGACGTCCTCACGAGGCACGAAAGGCACGAAAGGCACGAGAGGAACAAAGCATGTCCATGCGGGAGGCACCGGAGATACCAGCAGGACCGGCAGGGGGCGACGACGGAGCCCTAACAACACCAGTGAGCGCGGCCGTTTCCGGTCCTGGTGCCGCAGCGGGTGACACCTGCCCGACCTGCGGGGGTGCGCCGGGGCCGGGCACGATCGGCCGCTGCGCGGCGTGCATCGAGGAAGAATGGGCGGCGATCAGGGTACATATGGGGGAGGAGTGGTATCGCCGGCACCGCTACGACACCTCGCCACGATTAGCTTGACACATGTTTGCAATGGACGATGAGACGAAAAGCGGCCGCCTGACACACCAATTAGGCCGTCTGCACGCGTGGAAGGGCGGCATTACCGGCCAGCCATACCTCGAAATCGTCTCACTGACCATTGCAAACATGTGTCAAGCTAATCGTGGCGAAGTGTCCACCGCTACGGGGAGGGCGACTGATGGAGCGCATGGTGGGCTCTGGCCGCCGTTCAGCGCACGACGGCCGTGTAGCAGGGCTGTGCCAGGGGCACCGGGCAGCGCGCCGGCGCGAGGAGCCGCACGCGGTAGACGCGTGGCTGGGGCGGACTGTAGCTGTAGCTGTTCGCACGGCGCGCACCACCGAGCCGCGCGGCAATGCCCACCACGAGTCGCCGAACGACATCGAACGGCGTCGGTCCTGGCGGCGCGACGCCACCCAGCATGAGCGTCGGGGCCGTCCCTGGCGCGTTGAACGTGAACTGTACCTGCCCCGTCCCTGTCCTCGTAGCTTGGCTGATCCGCAGCGCGAGCCTATAGCGCCGGCCGACGAGAGGGATCGGGTCAAGCAAGAGCGGCCCAGACCAGGATGGCGCGGGGGGCGGACCGATGCCGAGGCCGAAGACACCAACCACTCCGCGCACCGTGACCGCGCGGCCAACCCACTGTTGGGGGTGCCGACGTAGGCCCCCAGTGATGTCCGCGACCGTGTAGATCGGCCCTGCGGGCTCGACGGGTCGCAGGGCTAAGACGCCACCGCCGATCAGCGCCGTTACCAAGAGACCCGCCGCGATGACGAGGGGACGTTTCATGGCCGAAGTATACAGGGATTACCCTGCGGACGCGACCGTCAAGAACGCGTTACTTGAAAGGGCACGTATCAATATTGGGCAACACCAAGAATAATGCGAGCAGGCCAGCAATGACTAGAACTAGCGCAACACGAAACCCTACGGCGGGAAGGTAGAAAGGATACTCGCGTCTTTCATCCACGAAATAAACCAGCGCCACGATGACCCCTAGCACGATGACAATGATCGCGACATCGTGGATGAAGGATGCCCCCGCAGCAAACGCATGGTTGATACCGTAGGGCGGGCAACTTTTGGCTATCGGCTTGATTACGGTCATGTCTGCACATCCAGTTTGATGCCATGCTAATGAGTGCTGACCACCACTAGTTGACATAGTATATACACGCCAGCCCCTTCTTTTCCAAGCAGCCCCAAACCCGTCGCTTGCGACCGCTGCCGGCGACCGTGTAGGCTGACGGTGGACGTTCGCGCAGCGAATGTGTAACTCACTACACATTTTGTCGGGCGCGGGGCGCCCTCAAAATGTTGCGTTCGCCCTCGGAAACCGCCAGCGGCCCTCCCGAAGGGCTACAGGGGTCGGCCCCTCCTTGGAAAAGAAGGGGCCGGCGTGGTCATGGCGCGGCGTGGGATCGACGGGGGAGGGTCGGTATGTACGCGGTGATGCGGCTCAACAAGCTCAAGAGCATGGGGCAGGTCAGTGCGCGCGGGGCGCACAATGAGCGGACCCGCAACACGCCCAACGCCGACGCTGAACGGTTGCACACGAATGAGCGCCTAGCCGGCTCGGGCGATTGGCTGGCCGACGTGCAGGCCCGGCTCGACGACGCGCCGACGATCCGCACGAACGCGGTCCTGGCGTACGATGTCGTGTTCACGGCCAGCCGGGAGTTCTTCGATGTCGGTGACGAGCGGGCGCGGGACGAGCGCCTGGCTGAGTGGCGCGACCGCACGATGGCGTGGCTCCGCGACCGCTTCGGGGCGGAGAACGTCGTCGCGGCCGTCCTACATCGCGACGAGCTCACGCCCCATATCCAGGCCATGGTGGTCCCGATCGACGACCACGGCCGCCTCAACGCGCGGGAGTACACGGGCGGCGCGGCCAAGCTCGGGGCGTTACAGGACGGCTACCACGCGGCCGTCGAGGACCTAGGGCTGACGCGCGGTGTGAAGGGCAGCGTGGCGACGCATCAGGATGTGAAGGACTACTACGCCAAGATCATGGAGCCGACGCCGGCGCCGGAGATCGTCCGGCAACACCTGGAGGTGGACCGGCCCGGCCGCCTCGTTGCCAACCCCGAGCGGTGGGCCAGCGAGCAGCACGAGAAGATCGCCGAGCGCATCACGCCGGCGCTGGACGCCGCGCTGACCAAGGCGACGCACTACGAGGAGCAGGCGGCCAAGGCCGAGGCCAATGTCGTGGTGTTGCAACAACGGGTGCGCGAGGTGGAGCGTGAGCGGGACACGCTCCAACGCGACTACAAGGCGCTGGTGGCCCAGGCGCGGCAGCTAGACCTCAGAGATACTATACAGACACTCGGCGGCGTACAGGACCGCTACGACACGCACAAGTGGCGTGTGAACGACGAACACATCTCGATCAATGGCGAGCGATTTTATAACCACGACCGGCAGAGTGGCGGCGGCGGGTCCATCGACCTGGTGATGCACGTCGCCGGCTACACCTTCAAGCAGGCCGTCGCCTACCTCAACCACGAGGCCGGCCCCGAGTTGGCCGTCGCGGCGGCCGCCAACTATGGGGCGCGAGAGCGCATGGCGCAGGGCCAGGAGATCGTCGAGCGGGGCGAGCGCGCGCCGTTCATGCAACCCCAGGCCGACGAGGACCGCTGGCCCCAGGTCCGGGCCTACCTCGTTGAGCAGCGCAGTATTCCGCGCGGAATGGTCGACGAGCTGCACGACAGGGGCATGATCTACGCGGACCACCGGGCTAATGCCGTGTTCCTGCGCACGGACGCGGAGGGCCAGGCCGTAGGCGCGAGCCTGCGCGGGACGTTGCCCGGCTCGGAGTTCCAAGGGCTCGCCTACGGCAGCCGGCGTGACGAGGGGCACTTCTCGTTCACCATTGGCGCGCCCGAGCGGTACAGCGCGCCGCAGTACCACATCACCGAGAGCCCCATCGACGCCCTGAGCCGGGCGGCGCTGATCCAGCGGGCCGGCGAGCGCGGGGAGTACGTGTTCCTGTCCAACGACGGCCATGGCGAGTTACCGAAGCGGCAGATCGAGGAGGGGCTGGCCAGGGGGGCGCTGGTGCATTGCGGCTTCGACAACGACGCCGGCGGCAATAAGCTCTGGCAGCAGGTGAAAGAGGTGTACCCGCGCGCCGAGGCCATCGTGCGCGAGCGGCCCCCGGCCGGGGCGAAGGATTGGAATGACGCCTTGCGTGCCGCGCCCGGACGCGCGGAGGGGCTGGGGCAGGAGGACGACCGGGTGCCGGGCCGGGGCCGTGGTCATGCGCCGGGTCGCGACGAGCACAGCCGCGGGTAGTTAGGAGTGGTCGGGCAACACAGAAGTCGAGAAACGCGCACTGGTCTCACGGCAGCGAACTCGGGCTGTGCATCGTATCGTCGGTGGTGTGCGGATGCGGTCGCGGAGGGTTGTGACCGCGCGATGCAGCAACTGCTTCGTTGCCCCCGGCGTGCGCCCCATGTCACGCGCGGTCTCCTCAACCGAATAGTCCCGCCAATAACGTAGGTGGATCGCATGGCGCTGAGTGGGGGAGAGCATCACAAGATGGTCATGGAGCCAGGCGACCCGTTCCTGCCGTTCCACACGGTCATCGTGACTACTGGCTCCATGATCCGCGATCTCGACGGGTAGCGCCGCCTCACCAAGGAGCGGTACGCGTGTACGCCGCTGGTGGTCGGTCACGAGATTGGCGGCGATCCGCAGCAGCCACGCGCTCACAGGGCCGCCCCGATCCTCATAGCGGTCGAACGCCTGCAATGCCTGCACGAAGGTCTGGGCACCGATATCCTCCGCGTCCATCACATTGCCGACGCGTCGATAGGCAAAGCCCACCACCGTCGCGTAGTAGTGCTCGTACAGAAGGGCGACGGCCGCCGTGCTGTCGTGTGCATGTGGTGGGTCCGGCACCATGGTCGGTAGTAGCATTACTCTCGTGTCCTCTCAACGATTCAGGGCTGTGCGATTCAGTGATTCAGGGCTGTGCGATCGGCGTGCTTGTCGGCGTCGCCGTGGTGGTCGTCATCGCCGTGGCCGTGTTGACCGGCGTGGCCGTGGCCGTTGTGGTCGGCATGGTGGTCTTGGTCGCGGTTGGCGTCGCGGTGCTGGTGCTAGGCGGCGTGGGGGTGCCGGTCGGTGCCGTGGTTGGCCTAGTACCTTTCGCCTGAAAACATTCCGCATATTCGGTGGCCCGTTCCCCCGTGAGCAGCGCGAAGATCGAGGGTCTTTTCCGCGGAGCCATTTCCGTCGGACGGTACTAGCGGTCGCCGTCACGGCCGGCGTGCTCGCTGTTGGCGCCGTTGGTGCCGTGGTCGGTTGCGCCCCGACGGTGCTGGTGACAGCTGCGGTCATGGGCGGTGTCGCCGTGGCGCCATCCGGCGTGGCGAGCGCGAGATGGAAGGTGATGGGATCGACGTACCGCGGCGTGAAACTCTCGGTGTACCCGTGCGAGGTCGGCGTCCGCTCGTCGTGCAGCTTGATGAGGCGCGTGTAGATCACGAGCGTCGCCGTGCCGCGATCGCCGTACGCCGCGATGGGGATGTCGAGCGTGTACGGATTGGATGCCAGATGGGGGTCAAGCATGTGCTCGGTGGGGCCGAGCAGTCCCCGGCACGCCGGGCGCCCCCCATCGACGACCGTGTTCAATGTGGGGCACCCGCCCGTCGACCCGTCGGAGAGAGTCAAGACGCCAGGGAACCCCGCGTAGCGTTCTAACCCGCCCGACGCGGCCCCGCCGCTCGCGCGCAGGGACACCCGTACGTTACTGGGCGTCACCTCAACGCCGGTGAGCGTGATGGTCGCCGCGCCGCTGCGTTCCACCTCGTGTGCGGTGATCGTGCGGGTCGGCGCGACAGGCGCCGTGATGGCGTAGGTGAACGGCCCCGTCACCTCGACCCCGCGATAACGGGTGCCCGTGGCCCGATCGGGCGTCGTGTTGCCGTGCGCCTCGCACGCCGGCGTGGTCGGCCAGGGGCCATGTCCATACTCGTTCAGTTGGATGGCGGGGATGGTGAGCTGCAACGCCAACGGCCCGAGTCCCGCATGGTACGGACGTGGAACGCCATGAACTAGGACCGTGCGGGCGCCATAGGAGAGGATCTGCCCCTTGGCGTGGCCCATGACGACATCCGGCGCGATCCCCGCGACATCGACCCCGCCCGACTCGAATTGGTCCCCGCCCGCCGTGGTGAGCGTGGGCTCGACGTCCCCCATGCCGACCGGGGTGCCGATCCCGAATGTGCGGCCGGCTGGGCCGACCACCGTATAGGCGATCACGATCCGCTGGGCATCGGCATAGACGCGGTTGAGCGTGACCGTGAACCCGCAGGCGCGCCGCGATAGGTCCAGTGACCGGCCGAGATCGGAGGCCACAATCTGCCGCGTGCCGCCATTGCCGAGGAGGGCTTGATCGCCTAAGGTTGCCACGGCCGCATAGACGCCCCCGACGATCGCGAGCGCGGCGACAAGAGCCGCGGCGGCCGCGATTGGGCGGCGTGTCCAGGTCCGAACGGGTGCATGGTACACGAGGGGCAACGGTCGCTCCACCCCCGCGACGTGCGCGCGCAAGGCGCGGTCCATGGCGGTGCCGAGATGCGGCGGCGGGGACATGTTGTGTGTGTAGACCGCCTCAAGGTCGCCGACGGCACGCCGCGCGTCGGCGTCGTGCGCGTCCGGCAGGAGATCTCCGTAGCGCTCATCGAGGGTGTTCATGGTACTGCTCCTTCACTGTCTGGATGATGCGGGTTAGTTGTTTCTTGACGGCCGCCTCGCTCTTGCCGACAACCACCGCGATCTCCGCGCTGGTCAAGCCCGCCGTGAAGCGTAGGGCGAGCATCTCGCGCGTCGGGGACGGGCACGCGTCGAGGACGCAGCGTAGGCGGTCGAGGGCTTCCGTGTGGAGGACGGCGGCTTCCGTATCATCACCTGCGAGCGGTTGAAGCGCCTCGGGCACCAGGTCCCAGGAGATCGTGACCCGGCGACGACGCGCGTCGTCGGTCGCGACGTTGTGCGCGATGCGGAACAGCCATGCGGCGAATGTCCCACGCTGTACACGATACTGAGGAAGCGCGCCGAGCGCTTGGAGGAACGCTTGTTGGGTGAGATCGGCGGCATCCTCCGCGCTGCGCGTGCGCAGGCGCATGTACGCGTAGATGCGATCGCGGTAGCGCCCGTAGAGGGGCTCGAAGGCGGATGTGTGGCGCCGCGCGGCCTCGACGAGGATCGCATCGTCGGTGGTCAGAGGGCCGCGCCGCTCCTGGGGCATGGTCACGACCTCATACATGTGTCCGCCCACATGCTGTCATCATGGACTGTCTCCATTCCATCGCCTCACTCTCCTATCATGACCGTCCAACACTAGTACATACGGAGAAAGACGCGTAGGGGGACATGCCTCGGCACATTGTGCCATGGATTGGGCGGGGCAAGGCAGACGGCTAGACGCAGGGCACCGTGACGCCGTAGGAGAGGCATGGGGAAGGGGCGCAGAGTCGAGGGCTCCCCCGGCTCTGTGCCCCTCTACGGCCCTTGTAGCGGCCCTGAGCTTCTGTGGCTAGCGATCCGGTACGGCGGCCGAGAACAGGGCATCGGCCGCGTCCGCGTCGGGATCCTCCGTCACGCCGGCGCTCTCACCCGACGTCGCCTCGTCGTCCCCTTGTTCCCCGGATGGCGCGCGCCCGGACTCGTCGCCCTCGGGGCTGTCCGGCTCGTCGTCGTCGAGCGCGTCGTCGAACTCAGGAGCCTCTAGCGCGCCGTCCGCGCGCGCCGGGCCGAGCGGCGGTATCCAACTCTCGCCGCGCGCCGGCGCGCGGCCCTTGACCTCGGGATCGTCGTAGTAGCGGCGCTGGGTGAGGCGCGCGGCGGGCTTCTGTGGCATCTTCACCAGCAGCTCGTCCTCCCGAATATTCATGACCTCATCGGGCGTCAGCAGCGCCCGCTTGGTCTCGCTCTGACTGGCGCCGCCCCGGTCGGTGGTGACGTGGAAGCGGCCGCGCTGGACGTTGCTGCTCTGTGCCACGTCCGTTGCTTGCCCCAGCACACTCTCGCTGAACCACTTGGCGTCGTCGTCGACCATGTTGCTCAACCCGATCTTCGTGCCGCAGGCGGCCTTGATGGCGATGAAGCCCTGCTCGTCGTAGGTCTCGACGGCCTGGCCGGTCGTCTGGAACACATAGACGCCGTAGACGCCGGCGCTGCGCAGGAGGTTGATCGCCGTGGTGAAGCGCGGCACGAAGCCGATGTTGCCCCACTCGTCGCCGTAGATCATCACGTCCTGTGTCAGGGCGCCGCCCGGCGAGGTGCGCGCGGTCTGCCCGAGCGTGCGGTACACGTCGAGGAAGAAGCTGGCGGTGAGGGGCCGCAACTCCTCGATCATGTCGGGGTCGAGGGCGAGGAAGATCGCGACGGGCTTGCCCTCCCCACTGCCCAGGCGGGACAGCTTGATTTCGTGCGTCGAGGTCGTGGCCTGGATGGTCGGCTCCGAGAGCAGCATGAACTTGGGGCTGATCTCGCTCCACACGCTGCCCAGGAGCTTGCTGTTCTTCTCAAGGTTCGCCATGAAGCCGCGCGCCAACTTGCGGGCCTGGCGCGACGGGCTTACCCTGAGCTTGGCGATGACCCAATCGGCGCTGTGGCCGTTGAGGAGGTCGTCGAGGTGCGCGAGCGTGACAGTCGCGCCGCTGGGGTCCTCGGCCTGCAAGTGGAAGATGCCAGCCATCATCACATCGCGCGCCCAGTTGTCCCAGATCGGCTCCTTCTCGTTGGCCCCGGTGTTCCTGATCCAGGCGTTGCACCACAGGGCCGTGAGGAGCGGGCTGACGCAGCACGATAGCGGGTTGTAGCCCAGGGAGGTCGCCGGCGAGCCGAAGTTGACCACCCAAATCTCGTAGTGTGTCGAGAGGTGCGTGTAGGCTTTCTGCAGCAGTTCGAGCTTGAGGTCGGGGATCACGAGGTCGCGCGCGCCGGTCTCGCGCAAGAGGTTGGCGAGGATGAAGCCCGAGGTCTTGCCGGAGCCGATGGGGCCGATCAGCAGGACGTTGAGCACTTGCAGGGCGCGATCCAGGGCGACGCTCACGCCGTCGCGCGTGCCCAAGAGGAGCGGAGCGCCCTGATAGGCCACCGTCCGCAACTCGGCGCGCGTCATCCAGCGCGCCGAGCCGTGCGCCGTCGAGGGCTTGAGGGGACGTGGCCGGGTGTAGAAGAACCAGAAGCCGCGCCAGCCGATGACGCCCAGGAACACCAGGGGCACGAGCAGTTCCATGGCGATGGCCCCGCCCAGGCCGCCGTGCGCCCGCGTGTGCAGCCAGGCGTAGCGCGCGTCTATATCCCGCGTCCACGCGCCCCAATCGTAGACATGCTGATGGGGGTTGGTCAGCGTTTGGGTGCTGTCCACCACCAGTTCGACGGGATAGGCCAGCCACACGTAGAGGTGGCGATAGCCTGCCTGCGGCAGGCCCAGGAGCCACAGCAGGGCGAGCGCGCCCAGGGCGTAGAGGGCCAGGCGACCGCGCCAGGGCAAGCGAGCGACACGCCCGCGCAGACCGGCTACTTGGAAAAGAAGGGCGGGACGGTGCGCCCTATTCATCGCCGTACCCCCCGTCGCCTACGTCCGGGCGGTCATCTGCGGCGTCGATCAGCCCACGCGCCGCTTCCAGATCAGCATGATGGCGTTCGTGTTGCCCCCCTCGTGAAAGCTGTTTCCGCCAGCGGCCCGGTTCAGGGAGAGCGGAAGAGAGTTGACCAGTTCCCACCCCTGCGCGCCCAAGTCGTTCATGTCGCGGGCGTACCCTTCCATTTTGTTGATCTCGATGCGATGGACGGCGTATTGCCACACCCCGTCCGGTTGCGGCGTCAAACCCGGCCTCTGCTGTGTCTGTGCCATAATCCCCCCCCGCGTCTATAGACATGGGCACCGTGCTGCGTGCGTCAGGTGATGCGAGTAGTTTTAGCTCTAGCATAGCGGGGAGAGCCGGCATCTGTCGCCCTGCGGCGAGATCGCGCGTCTTGAGGCGATGCCCGAGCAGCGCGTCCATTAGCTCCTCATGTGCAAAGCCCACCGTCGCGGCGATCGCGGCCACGTCGCGGTCCGCCGGCGGCAGGCTCTCCCTCGCTTGGCGCCACAGATGGTAGCAGTTGATGGTTTCCTCCCGCGTCCACTCCGCCTCGTTGGGGCCGGCGAGCAGGCCAGTCGGCCGCAGTCGGCCGTGCCACAAGGCTTTCATGTCGTCGGTGGCCATCTCCGCGCTCAAGGCCAGGAACGTGCGCGGGGACGGCAGCCCCACCACTTTGACGCCCCGGATGATGCGGCGGCCGTCCCCGGTGGCGCAGGTGAGCGCCCACACGATGGAACCGCCGCCGGCGACGGTGATGAGGAGCGAGAGTTGGGGGACGAGCACCGCCGCCACCAGCGTCACCAGCGCGATCCCGAGCGCGGGCGGGAGCATGCCGCCCGCGCGCTCGTCGTGGTCCTGTGCCTCGCCGGCGATGCGCGAGAACTCGTACCAGGGCATCCAGGTATGCCACTGGATGCGCGCCCGGAACGCGGGTCGCCTCATTGGGTTTGCCATGGTGTATACCTCCATAAACGCGCGTTTCCGCGATTAAGGGCGGATAAAGCCCGTTGCCCACTTCCGAGCGGCCCCTACAGCCGTGCCAACGCCGGCGTCAGTGACGGAGGAGGCGACGGCGCCGACGACCGCGCCGGCCGAGCCGACGAAGCCGCCGACGATGGCGGGCATCTTGTAGAGCATGAAGGTGAGGCCGAGGGCGCCGAGCGCGGCCGAGAAGCCGCCGAACTCCGACATGGGGCCGCCGGCGGCGAACATCAGGGCGATGAGCTTGAGCGCCACGGCGTAGCCCACCGGCCAGAGCGCGATGCTGATGAAGATTTTGGCCCAGGACTTGGCGATGGTGTCGAAGTAGGGGCTGACGAACAGGGCCAGGCAGAGCGGGCCGACGATGTAGAGGCCGCCCAGGATGCCCTCCCCGAACATGCGCACCACGACGGCGAGGACCACGATGATCCAACCTACGATCAGTACGATCACGTCGAGGATGCCCGTGAACGAGAAGGCCGTGTGGACAGCAAGGATGGCCCCGCGGATCGCCGTCCAGGCGCTCTCGCCCTTGGCGAGCGGGAAATTGTTGATCGTGTCCGTGGCGGTGTTGAGCGCGACGAAGCCGAAGCTCATGAGCTTGGGGTAGCCCAGGATGAGGCCCGTCACCACCACGGCGCGGCGCACCGGGCTGGTGAGCTGCGTGAAGTCGCCCACGCCCAATTGCTCTAGTACCTTTCGCCTGAAAACATTCCGCATATTCGGTGGCCCGTTCCCCCGTGAGCAGCGCGAAGATCGAGGGTCTTTTCCGCGGAGCCATTTCCGTCGGACGGTACTAGGTAGCGCGCGAACACGCCAACGATGATGAAGCCGAAGAACAGGACGCCGGCCAATTCCTGCAAGGCGGTCTGGAAGCGGCGCAGGCCGTCCCATTGGAGCACGTTAGGGTCCGCGATGTTGGGGTGGTAGGTTAGGTCGTGCGCGAAGGGTTGGACCATGGCCGTCCACTCGTCACTGATGTTATGCTCGATGGGCGAGAACAGCCCCACCACCAGGTCGTTGAGCCCGGCGCCGATGGCCCCGAAGATGGCGCCGACGAGGCCGCCCAGGTCGGGGCACCACTGGATGAGCCCGCCCAAGCAGTAGTGCGGAGCGCTCCCGCCGCCGTCCTGGTAGCCCTGACCCGCGACCACGGTGAACAGGGCGACGGCGCTGGTATGGTTCGCGCCCACCGCCCTGATCTCGTGGCCGCCCGTCGTCGCGTCGGTTGGGATCGTCACGTCGAGGCGGACGTGGCCGCCCTCGTCGGTCTCACTCGTGGCGAGGGCGTGCGCGTCGTTGTCCCAATACAGGGTGACGGCTGTGGTGGGCGGGAAGTCGGAGCCGGCCGCGACGATGCCGGTGGTGGTCAGGCCCGAGGTCGCGGAGAGCGCGAGCGCCGGGCGGTGCGTCGCCGTGGGCGAGGGGTAGGGCGTGTAGGTCGCCGCTGGTGTGTTGGTCGGGTACGGCGTCTGCGTGGGGATGACCGTAGGCGTATTGGTCGGCTTCGGGGCGGCGGCCATAGCGGGCAGCGCTGGCCCGAGCACAATCAGGGTCAGCACCAGGCCGAGCGCGAGGGCCAGGCCCAGGGTGCGTAAGCGTGAGTAGGAATGGGAGCGGGACAGGATCATCTCTATGCCTCCTTGCTGGCGAGGTGCCGGATGGCGGCCGCCACGCTGCCGAGGCGAGCGACGGCGGCGTTTCTCTTGGGCACGTCGGTCCAGGTCTCGGTGGTGAAGGCCCAATATTCGAGCGGTGGGGCCATCACGCCCACCAGGCCGCGTCGCCGGCTGCCGTCCTTGGCTTGCCGGAACAGCATCATCTGGCCCTCGTGCAAGCCGGTCAGGGTGTGGGCCTCCTCGACGGAGCATTGCAGCGTGCGCGCGGCCCATGCCGCCGTGTCCTCGGTCTCGCGCACGTCGGCCAGACGGAAGATGCAGCGCAGCGAGGCGGCGTCGAAGATTGGCTTGGTGGCCGGCTTGATCAGTTCGCTCACCTGCTGCGAGGCGAAGGCGAGGATCAGCCCGATGTGGCGCGAGCGCTTGGCCCAGTTGGTCAACTCGGCGCCGGCCTTCATGAACTCGGAGAGGAACCAGCCCTCGTCGATCGCCAGGAACTCGGCGCTGGTGCCCGCCCCGCTCGTGCCGCGCGCGGCGTCGAATGTCGATTTAGCGCGGTGGGCCATGGTAGCGGTGATGGTGAACAGGGTGAGGGCGTAGAGGCGCGGGGCCAACTCGTCGAGGTTCCAGCACAGCACATCATCCTCGATGCCCACCCGCGTCGGGCGGTCTACCAGGTGCGCGTAGCGGCCTTCGCCGTACACCGGGTCGGTGACGTACTGCAAGAGCGTGGCGTGCAGCTTCTCAAGCAACTCCTGCTTACGTGCGGTCAGCCCCTCCTCCTTCGTCAGACTTTCAATGTGGGCGACGAGCGCGCGTTCGAGGGGCGCGTCCTCCCGCAGCAGCGGGCGCTCCTCCCCGGCGGTGACGCCGTGATCCCGATAGACGGCCTGGATGGCGCGGTCGAGCAGGCCGCGCACCTCGTCGTCGAGGTCCTGGCCCGGATTGCACAGCATGATTTCGTGCGCGGCCACGAGGAAGTCGATCTTGCGGTGCAAGCGCATCCCGGCGGGGAGGTCCCACAGGTTGATGATCGGGGGATCATCGTCCTTGCCGGGCGCGATGTAGGTGCCGCCACACAGGGCGACGAACGGCGCGAAGTGGTCGGCGCGGGCGATCAGGGTCACGCGCTGGCCCCGGTAGCGCGCCCACAGCGCGCAGCGCAGCAACCAAAAGGTCTTACCCTGGCCCTGGGCGCCCGTCACCACCATCACGCTCGTCGAGAGGGTGTCGTGGATCGGATCGAGCAGCACCAACTCGTGACCGCGCGTGGTAAAGCCCACCGGGAAGCCGGTCGGCGTGCCGGGGTTGTGGGCGAGGTAGGGCAGCCCGTTGCCGACGACAGCGGTGTGCCAGCGCTTGGCACGGCGGCGGGCGGTGTTCTGGCCCAGGGGTAGCGAGGCTTGCCAGAGGGGCTTCTGGTAGCCACGCCCCTTGCCGGGCTGGATGCCCAGGCGCGTGCCGATGAGCGAGAGGGCACGACGCGTGGCCGTGTCCAACTCCTCTACGGTCTTGGCGTGCAGGGTGAGGACGACGGTGGAGAGGGCCAGGCCCTCCTCGGCACTGTGTAGCTCCTGAGCCAGCCCCTCGGCCTCGGCCTTGTTGTCCTCGTCGTCGAGCGAGGGCAGCTTCTTCTTCTCGTAGGCGCGGCGGACGGAGGTGGCAAAGGCTTTGCGCTTGCGCAGGACGCGGCCGCGCTCGCGCAGGTTGTCGAGGCCACGCAGGTGCCACGACAGGCGCGCGTTGCACTCGATGGCGATGAGGTCGGTGAAGGTGCCGGGGTTGGTCAACTCCTTGGCGTGGAGCAGGTAGAGCGTACGGCTGTACATCACCGGAGTCCCGTCGGCGGACACGCCATGCTCGACCTGACGCCGGCGCTCGCGCCAGTAGGCCGGCGTTAGCGCCATGGCCAGCTCCCCCGCGTCGCAGGCGGCGGCCAGGTCCTCGGGCTGGGGCGTGCCGGGGTTGGCGCTACGCCAGAGGAAGGCCAGTGTGTCGACACGGCGCAGCCGGCGCGCGGGCAGGTCGGAGGCTTTGAGTTGGGTGAGCGTGTCGTCCACGGCGGCGTCGAGGCCGCGCCGGTCCACGGTCTCGGGGCCGGTACGCCGGACGCCCATCTGATCGCGGAACTCCTCGACGAGGCCGGCGAGCCCGCCCTTGCGCTCGGGGGCCGGGGCGACGACGGCGTAGCCGGAGAGGTCGGGGACGTGCGTGCGCGCGACTTCCCCCCTGAGCCAGCCCAGCGTGTCGCCGGCGATGTCGGACAACTCCGGGTCCTCGGTCGTGACCAGGGTCGCCACGGCTGCGATCGCGGCGTCGGGCGCGGTCGGGTTGCTCTCGATCACCGCCTGCATCCCCTGCGCGTGGGCCAGGCCGTGGACGAGGGCGGCGAACTCGCGGCAGACGCGCTCCTGGTCGTAGGGGCCGAGGGCCGAGAGGTTGAGGAAGGCGTCGATCCGCACCACGGCCAGACACGTCCCATCCGCGAAGATGAGCGTACCGTCCGGCTCGACCGTGAAGTGGCCGGGGCCGGACGGCAACGGGAGGGGCGTGCGCACGCGGCCCGATCGCGCGGCCGTGGCCTGCTCGGTGGCCGCGCGACCCTGCTTGGTGGTGTTAGGCCCCGTGGCCGGTGTGCCGTCCGGGGAGGGCGGCGACGATGGCCCGGAGCGCGGCGGCAACGCGGGCGATGCCGGCGCGCGCACGGCGAATAGGCGGGCCAGCGAACCGGGGACGCGGGGCGCGGTGGCGCCGGGGCGCGAAGGGAATGGGCTGCGTGCCATGGGTCGGCTCCTTGCGGTAGACGTGGCGATGGAACGGGTAGGTCATGTGCTGGCGCACGAAGGGTTCGCGGTTGCCGTCGGCGGCGGCGTAGCACAGGACGGCGGCGATCCCGCCGACGAAGCCGGTCAGGATCATGCGCCCGGCCAGGACGCCGAACGACGAGGAGCCGGGGAGGTAACCGCTGACCCACCACAGGGCGACGGCGAGCACGAACGCACAGAACAGCGCCACGATCTGCGCGATGGTGAGGTTGCCCGGCCCGCGCCAGGGCTCGTTGGGGACGCGCGGGCTGCGGCGATTGCGCTGGGTCTGCATCGAATCCATGGGCGATCTCCAAAAGAAAAGCGGCGGTGGACGTTGGCCGCATTGAACAGCCGGGTCCACCGCCGCTGATGGCCGGGCGGCTCCTAGATGTGCGCGCCGGTCTTGCCGGCGAGCGCGGCGGCGAAGACGCGGATCACCAGGAGCAGGATCATGCCGATCCAGGCGCCGCGCGTGATATCGCCGCCGTGCTTGTAGCCGATGACGCCGGCGGTGGTGCCCATGCCGGTGCCGATGATGCCGAGGCCCACGGCCCCGAGGACGAACTGCAAGCCGTAGTCGTTGATGAGCGTGATGAGCTGGTCCATGTCGTTTCTCTATCCTTGCTGATGCCCTATTACTCGTGATGTGCACGCCAGGTGGCCGTCCCATTGATCGTGTGAGAGGAGCAGGAGGCGCGCGCCGGTCCGCGCGACCGTGGCCTCGACGTGCCAGGCCCAGGCCGCCGACCATGCGCGCCGCACGTCGTCGACCCGGTAGCCTTTTGTCCTTGCGACCTGTCGGACTAGGGTGCGCGCCGCCTCCTCGTCCATGCGTCTTAACACCTCCCTTCCTCCTCCTACTTGCGACTATGAAAGCGCGCCTGCTACGTTGTCTTTAGAAGACACGGACAAATACCAGCCAGGCGGCGGCCTTTATTTTAGCGCGCTCAATAATTGAGGAGGCTAAATAGAAGGTTAGTGCTAGATTACCGTGCTTTGAGTGGAAGTGTCAAGGGTGAATGACTCGACACAGCGTAGCGAGGCTAAACGTCTAGCGGCCTTGGTCAACCAACTCTTTGAGACTCACCGCCACCCGAGCGGACGCGAGTATAAATTGAGTGAGGTGGCTACCGCGACGGACGACGAGCTAACGACCTCGTGGTTAAGCCTGTTGCGCAAGGGTGCCATCGCGCGACCGGGGGCGGACAAGATACAACGCCTGGCCGACTTCTTCGCGGTCGAAGCCTCGTACTTCACCGGCAGACAACCGCAACCCAAGGACGACACGGAAACAACCCAGGACGCGGAACTGCGCCGGGTGATGAGCCAGCCGTTGGTCCGGGAGATGGCGCTGCGCGCCGGGGCGCTCGATGAGGAGGACCAGAAGCGCCTCTTCGACTTGGTGAATCAGGCCCTAGCCCTCGGGACGCGCACCAGGATGGCGCGCGAGCAGCAGGCACAGAATATGCTCGAACGCGGCATAGATGAGCAGAGTGAAGATTAATAGCGGTCGTTAGGACAGGTATGCTTCCCGCGATTTTGATAAAAGATGCCGCCTACGAGGCATGCCGCGTCTATAAACTAAGCACGCCTTTCAAGACCGATCACTTCCTCGTCGCGCTCCAAGAGGAGCGCGAGTTGTACATCGAGATGCAGCCGCGGCTCATGCCCGATGGCACGTTCGGGCTGTGCGTGGCCGAGAGCGCGACGCAGTACGTCATCTTCTACCATGCCCTGTCGAGCCTCCTCCACCGTGAAGCGACGATCTGGCACGAGTTGGGACACATCTTTTTCGATCACGTCACCCCGCGCAGGAACAGATTCCGCCTAAAGGCGGGGTATGATCCACAGCGCGCCCTATCCGTATTCCATGACACCGCCGAGGACTACGAGGCCGAACTGTTCGCGCGCATCATGTTGCGCTACGCGCTTGGGCACAACGCGCGGGACTATGACCGCAGCCTTGCGGCGCGGCAAAGTGACCCGGAGCGCGCGTCCCAGCTAAAGCACTTCCTCGATGAGCTGGCTTTGCGCTAGGAAAAGAAACTCCATGATTGTCGTCCGCGTCGCACAAGCGCTCCTGCTCCCGCTGGTCGGCCTAACGCTTGGGGTTCTGGCGGGACGCGCCTTGGGACCAAAGCCGACGCGGGCCAACGTCCTTTGGTCGCTGAGTCTAGTATGCGCTTGCTTGGGACTGGCGTGCTGGCCCAACTCAACGGGCACCGCCATTGACAGATTCGCGCACGTCCCAGGGCTGGGACATCTCGCCACCGACACGTTCACCAGCGCCTCATTCGTTTTGCAATTCGCTTTCACCTCCGTCGTCGGCGACCGCTGGACGCGGAAACGCCTCGTCGCTGTCGTGCTGTACGTCGCGCTCGTCGTGCTGTACGTCGCGCTCTGGCTAGCGATCCACAACACCTATGACTTGTATCGAAGTTATAGTGGCTGGCCTCCGCCTGTCCTGGCGACCAATCTCACCCTCGTTGCCTTGATCGGCTACGCGGCCGCCATCGGCATCTATGGGTACGCCGGCTGGTTGCGCGAAGACGCCCACAGCTCGGAGCGTATGATTGCCGGGGGCGCGACGACCGTGTTTGCCCTGGCCAGTGTCTATGCTGTCCTCGTCCTTGGGCAAACGATCGCGTCATTGCTCGGGCTCGGATCGACGGAAATCATGGGTTTCACGGGGCCGATCACGCTCACGGCCGGCTTGTTTGCGACGGCGGTCATCTGGGTGCTTACCGGCAAGCGGTCGCGTCGGCTCAGGGCCTACGTACAGGCGGTGTTTGCCTTACGACAGCGTGAGGCCGAATTGGAGGAGCGAGAACACCGGGTCGCCGAGCGAGAGGACCACCTGACCGAACTGGAGGGTAACATCGCGGACCTGGCCGTGTGGGTCGAGGATCAGCTCGTCCAGATACACGTTGAGGTCGATGAGCGGCCGCTCGCCGATATGACGACATGGTGTGCTGCGACGAGTCAGACACCATATCAGTGCAAGGTGGCGCTGACGACGACGCGTTTGGCCTTGCTCGGTGAAGCGCGGGTGCTGCGCCTATCGCGCTACGATCTCGGTCTGCTACCGGACGAGCGTGAGTCCGTCGACGCGAGCATGGCGGAGGACCTCCCTCGGGCGGTCGAGGAGCAAGAAACCTTCCTCTCCGACGTTCTGCGTGAGCTGCAATTGGTAGATCCGCGTCCGCTGCCTGACGGTATAGAGCCGCGTGACGAGCCACCAGGATGGCGTCGGGATGCGGCGACAGCCATCACACAAGCCCTGCTGCGCTACGGCCATGCACAGCGACGCCGGCCTGCTTAGGAGATTTTGACGATGCAAAAGAACAAGGGGGGCGTGCGGGTAGCCGATTCAATTGGTCGCGTCCTCTGGCACACCCTTC
>JAABUU010001150.1_pt1 | contig 47304 bp, 46 predicted proteins | sample 5559301 | NCBI WGS metagenome assembly JAABUU01 (sample SAMN10711884, study PRJNA513360) | rock metagenome | isolation source: Antarctica rocks | place: Antarctica: Victoria Land, Richard Nunatak white | reverse complement strand
GCTTCCGCGGGTTTCTCGCCTTCGCCGCGGCCATCCTGAACTGGCGGCTGAAGGTCAGACTTTGTGCCCAAGCCCAAGCACGTCAGTAACTTAGGTGGTCCGTAAAACTTTGTCCCTAGACCCTAACAGCGTTATGGCGCAGAAAGATGAGAAGGCCCAGAGGTATATTAGGATTTGTCTGCTAAAACTCTTTCTAAGATCAATGTCTTGGCGGGCATTATGAGCTTCCGCGGCAAGCTTTTCTATCTCAATACTGTTCTTTTCAATGTTATGTTTATTCTGCTGTGATTGATACTCAAGTTGCCCTTGAACAAGCGCATTTGTCTCAAGTGCAACAAATCCTGCGCTCTCAACTGGTTTCGAGTCTGGCTTTTTATCGACTTCCCCTATAAGAGAGAAATCAACGCCACCATCACCCATGATTAGGCGGTTGCCCGCCTACGTTGAAGGAGATCATTAAAATGCTTAAGAATGAGTTCTTTACTAATCGGTTGATAAAGGCCTTTTTCCTTTGTGGTAATAGTCCATGGCGAGTCTTCTTGATGAGTCATTTCCGAAAGCTTATAAGCACTAAAGTTCTTGTAGGCGTCCCATACCGCATCCAACAAGCGCTTATCACCTTCAGATAGGTCTGCCGCAATGATTTCGCCACGCTCACCATCAAACCCGAACGCCGCTGCGCCATCGCCTTCATGGATAAAATCCTTGACTTGCCCAGCACCATATCGCTTCAATGCATCGTATAGTCCGCGATACACAGGGCCATAAGGGAATGCTCTAGGCTCTTCAGAAACCAAATCGCTTCCTGTAAGAGCAAGCCCCCAACCGTGAGCGATGTAGGGTAGTTTCTGCAATTGCATATTAGTCAAAGCGCGACCCTCAGCCTGGGCGCGCTTCACAAACTCGTTTGCAATTGCCTCAACTCGATACGCCGGCATCATACCCCTCTGTCAGTAGCGTTAGGTCAAGCCAGTCTTAATCCATACCAGCTTGTTCTCACTATTTTCTTGTAGAATACCATACAGCCCGCGCGCATAATAGCGTTATCGTGAGTGGATGCAGGCACAGGGTTGTTACACCGACCGCTGCCAGTATCCGCAGAAGTCCACACTGGGCCGGGCCTTCAACGCCAACCCAACGACGCCACGCACCTGCAAGCCGTTGTCGTCCCGGCGGTGGCCCTCACGCCATGCACTTTCCTGTGCGTAGCGGGCCAAGTAGATACCGGCAATATGGTGATGGTGTCCGGCCTCGGCGCGGCGCAGCCGGGAGAAGAAGGACTCTGCCCCGTTGGTGCAGGCGCCGTCCATGCTGTAAGCGATCTGGTGGTTGATGCGCTTCACGGCGTAATGGCCGTGCAGGTCGTTCCAGCTATTCGCGTCGTCCGCATGGACTTCGGTTCCGGCGGCGACGTGGTTGCGGATGTAGGCCAGGGCTGAACCTTCTGTGGGGAACGCAGACGGCATCACCATGCCATCCCGCTCGCGGATGACGACAACGCACTGGCGCTTGCCGTTTTGGTTCTTGGCCAGCCGGCGATCCCGGCGGTTCTCCTTGTGATTAGCCGGCTTCACGTAGCCGCCGAAGTAGGCACCATCCACCTCGACGGTCTTGCCTTCGCCGCCCAGCTTGTAGCCCTTGACCTCAGTGGCCATCGCCTCCCGCAGCTTGTGGGACATGACCCAGGCCGTCTTGTACTGCACATCCAGGTCCCGGCTTAGCGCCAGAGCGGACTTGCCTTTGACCTCGTTGCAGAAGATCACGACGGCGGCGAGGTAGGTCTGCAAGGGCAGCTTGTGGAAGGCGAACAGGGTGCCGCTGGTGAGGGAGAAATCCTTGCGGCACGCCTTGCAGCGGAACCGGAGCGCACCGGAAGGGCGGCGGGCCTCATAGGTGATGAAGCAGCCGCAGTGAGGGCACACCGGCTTGCCGGCGTTGTCGGGCCAGCGGATGCCGGCGAAGGTGGTTTCGGCCTCAAGATCGGACAGACGCAGCACCTTGGCCAGTGAAAGTGTCCGTGCCTTGGCAGAGAGGAGGAAATGACTGGCCATCTGTCGCATCCGCTAGTAACCTAGCGAATATGACAGGGTTGGCTGTCATGGTCAACAGGTATCTGTCACATATGACAGGAAACTTGTGGAGGCGATGGCTATGGGTATCGCGGCGACAGAGAAGGAGCTTGCGGGCAAGGCGGCTCGGTTCCTCAAGGCAGAGATGAAGCGGGCGGGCGTGACTTATGCGGAGCTGGCCCGGCGACTGGCCGACCATGGGTTGCAGGAAACAGAAGCGTCCATCACCAGCAAGCTCGCACGGGGGACCTTTGCCGCGACGTTCTTGCTGGCCGCGCTGGCAGCATTGGAGTTGGAAGGCATGACGTTGGACAGCCTGTGAGGCGGTTTCAGCGACCCCTGCTGATCCTGCTGCTAGCGGTCACCCTCGGTCTGGCGTCGTTTGCTGTTCGGCAGCCAGCCCAAGGCCCACAACAGGACGAACGTGGCGCAAGCGCTCAGCAAGAACAGCACACACAGGAAGGGAAGGAATCCCTCTGGCACCCTTCTACGTACGAACCGATCACCGCCCTTACGGTCGCCCTTGTCGTTTTCACTGCCGTCTTGGCTGTTGTAGCCATCATTCAAATCCGCTTTCTCGCTCGTGCTGACGAGACGGCGAGGATCGCCGCTAATGCAGCCAAGCGCAGTGCTGACGCCCTCATAACCCTTGAGCGTCCGTGGATGGTGGCCGTGGTAGATCAAGTGAGTCTTAGTGAGGGGATAGCGGCTGCCACTGAGGATGCCCCCTTCGACTTTGAAGTTCCCATCAAGTTTATCAATGAAGGAAGGACAACGGCTTTTATCGGAGTATTTCACGTCGAGTGTGCTGTGTCCGACTATCCCAGACCAGCGAAAGGCATCAAGCTTGAAGTCGAGATGGATGGCAGGGCCATTGGTCCTGGAGGAAGCGAGGAATTCCCACTGGGGATTGGACTTAGAATCTACAAACACATTGCCGATACGATACTGAGTGGCAATGATGTCATCTGGATGTTTGGATACTTGGAATACACCGACTTTTTTGGAGAGGAGCGACGGACCAACTTCTGTTTTGACCACAACATGGGCATGGGCTGCATCATGGCCTGGGGCGGAAAGAAGGAGAACTACATGACCTAGAGCCACTAGGCCCACCCTCACAGTCCGCATCCCAGACTGCAACCAGCCGCGGACCGCAGGCCCGGTGTGGTGGCGGGTGCTACATAATACCGGTTCATCTGCTGACGTCGCGGGAGGACCCGTTTCCAAGCGTCGTGCTGGAGGCAATGTCGGCCGGCGTCCCCACCGTCGCGTTCATGGGCGCAGGCGGCATTCCCGAATTGCTTCGCGACCGCAGCGCCGGTGTGTCCGTGCCGCTGGGCGACGCCGACGCCATGGTGCGGCAGATGCGCGCCCTGGTGGTACGCGTTTCTCCGGCCGACCGCGCCAGGCTCGCAGAGCGGACTCGGCTCGACTTCGAATTCGGCGCCTATGCCGCAGCCGTGCTGCGCCTTGCCGCGCCGGACGTGCTGGATGTCACCGCCGTCGTGCCGAACTTCAACTATGGCCGCTACCTCCCGGGCCGGATCGCCTCAATTGCGGCGCAAACCCATCCGGTGCGGGAGATCATCGTGCTGGACGACGCTTCGACGGACGGCAGCGAGGCGGCAGTGCGGGAGGCGGCTGCCAAGGCTGGGCGCAAGGTGTGCTGGGTGGGGTCGGACCGCAATTCAGGCTCGGTGTTCCGGCAGTGGCGGCGGGCAGTGGACCTGGCCCGAAGCGAATGGCTCTGGATTGCCGAGGCCGACGACATGGCGGAGCCTGGCTTCCTGGCGTCACTTGCGGCGGCCCTGCGGGACGTGCCGGACGGGGTGATGGCCTTCACCGACAGCCGGGCGGTGGACGCCGCGGGTGCGCCGATGTGGGGGGACCACCAGACCTACTACGCCCGGGTCGGGGCGCCGCTGCTGTCGCAAGACGGGGTTCATCCTGCGGCGGACGTGCTGCGTACCTGCCTGTCCCGGCGCAACCTGATCCTGAATGCCAGCGCCGTGCTGTGGCGGCAGGACGCGCTACGCCAGGCGCTGGACCGCTGCGGGGCGGAGCTGGACAGCTACACCATGGCGGGGGACTGGCGCGTCTATGCCGAGGTGCTGAGCGCGGGCGGCAGCGTTGCTTACGTGGCGCACCCGCTGAACGTGCATCGCCGCCATGCCGCGAGCGTCACCCACAGCTTGGCGCCGCGGCGGCACTTGGCCGAGGTGTCGCGGATGCAGCGCCATATGCGCGGCCTGCTGGGCGCGGACCCGGCGCTGCTGGCCGGGCAGCGCCGGGCGATGCGGGAAACGCGGGCGACTCTGATGGGCGCTGTCGCTGCTCCCTCTCCCCCTGGGAGAGGGCCGAGGTGAGGGAGGCGGCAAGGGCGGAACTTGGGCGTCCGGCGCCGGACGATGCTGCCAACGGTTGAAGCTGGGCGCTTGCGGCTTTCCTCACCTCGGCCCTCTCCCAGGGGGAGAGGAAGCAGCGGCAAGGCTACTCCTTCGGGCGGCGGTCCACCACGCGGCGGGCCTTGCCCAGGCTGCGTTCGATGCCGCCGGGCGGCAGGACCTGCACGGCGGCCGTCACCCCGATCCCCTTCTTGATCACCTGCATCAGCACCGGCCCGGCATCCGTGCTGCCGAACGCTTCGGGTTGTTCCACTCTGGCGTTGTCTGCCTGAGAACCCGCTTCATGACCTCTGACCTTGCGCGTGGGCCGGAGTAAACGGCGAGGGCTGGTGCCCGAAGTTGCTGCGTTTGGGACGCCCAAGGCGCCTGTCGGGAGCGCACCGTCCGAGGGTATCGGGAGTTGTAAGGCGGGTTCTGACAGCCAACACCGTGCGTCGTTCATGTTGCATTCATCCGACATGCTTAGTGTTGGGGGGCACCGAATGCCTCTCGCATCGGCGCTGAGGAGGCTGGCAACGGCATGGATGGATACCTGACCGCTACGGGCGAACGCGATGCTGCGCAAGTGCAACATGCGGACGTGTGCCCGCAACGCACTGCGCTGACCCAGGCCGTGCTGGATCGCGTGACGGCGGGCCTTGTCGGACTCGACGCAGACCTGCACGTCATTCTGTGCAACCACTCCGCAGCCGAGATGCTGGGCCTGACCGCACCGGAGTTGTGGTGCCCGGTGCCGTTCAAGCAGTTGCTGGCAAGAAGCAACAAGTTGGACGGCGCCGGGCGGATCACATTCGAGGCGGCGTTGCGCGCGGCTGTCGCCCCGGCGCACAGCAATGCTTCCGATACTGGCGACAGGCTGGCAAAGGTCTCCCTGACAGACAGGCGGATGCTGCACGTCACCGTCAGCAGAACGGCCGAGGGCTGTCAGCTTGCGACCTTGGCCATCCAGACCGCGGGCGTGCCGGCCGAGCGGATCGACGGCCTCACCAACCTGTCCGACCGTCAGTGGTTCCGCGAGCGCGTGGACGCGATGCTCATGGCCCCCGACCAGACCGACCAGGTTGCGGTGCTGATGATCGACCTCGACCACTTCAAGGCGGTGAACGACAGCCACGGCCACCCGGTAGGTGACGCCCTCCTGCAGGCCGTGGCACGGCGGCTGCGGTCCGCCATGCGCGACGGCGACGTGGTGAGCCGGCTGGGAGGCGACGAGTTTGCGGTGGCGATGCCTGCGGGCGCGGCGGCGGAGTCCCTGGGCGCGCGCCTGGTTGACCTGCTCAGCCGCCCCTACCTGATTGACGGCCATGTGGCGATCATCGGTGCCAGCGTCGGCATCGCCCTGGGTCCGCGGGATGGAACCGATACGGCAGCCCTGGTACGGGCAGCCGACCTCGCGCTCTATCAAGCCAAAGAGGACGGGCGCCATGTGGTCCGGGTGTTCGAGCAAGGGATGGATGTCCGCGCCCGCGCGCGCCATCTCCTGCTTGACGACCTCCGGTGCGCCCTCGCACTGCACCAGTTCGAGATACACTACCAGCCGCAGATCAACCTTGCGTCGCGCGAACTCGTGGGGTTCGAGGCGCTCGTGCGCTGGCGGCATCCCAAGCATGGCCTGGTGCCGCCGGACCGCTTCATCCCGCTGGCGGAGGAGATGAGCCTGATCGTCGGCATCGGCGAATGGGTGTTGCGGACCGCCTGCCGGGAGGCGATGTCCTGGCCCGGGCAGCTTACGGTCGCAGTGAACGTCTCGGCCAAGCAGTTGGCGGACCAGGACCGGCTGCCCCGCGTCGTCCAGGCGACGCTTGCCGCCACGGGCCTGGCAGCCCGGCGGCTGGAAGTGGAGATCACCGAAAGTGCCCTGATACGCTATGAGAAGGAGGCGCTGCACGTGCTCCATGCCCTGCGCGCCATGGGCGTGCGGGTGAGCATGGACGACTTCGGCACCGGCTACTCGTCGTTGAGCCAACTCCGCAGCTTCCCGTTCGACAAGCTCAAGATTGACCGCTCCTTCGTGCGCGACCTTTCGGGAAGCGACGAGGCAGTTGCGGTGGTGCGCGCCATCGCCGCCCTTGGTGCGAGCCTGGGCATGACCACCACGGCGGAAGGGGTGGAAACGCCGGAGCAGGAAGCGATGATTCGTGCCGACGGCTGCACGGATATGCAGGGCTACCTGATCAGCCGTCCCGTGCCGGCCGGGGATGTCGCCGCGCTGATCGAACGCTTTGGCGCCGCACCGGCGCCGAACCTGGAGAACGCACCATGAGCACGAACCTGTTCCGTCTCGTTTATTGCAGCCGCAATACGATCTCCGGCCAGCAGGGTGATCCGGCTGTGGAAATGGCGGGCATCCTGGCGGTATCGCGTGGGAATAACGCGCGCGACGGGGTGACCGGGGCGCTGCTCTACAGCGAGGGATGCTTCGCGCAGGTGCTGGAAGGCGGACTCGAAGCCGTGGAACGAACGTTCGAGCGTATCCAGTGCGACCCGCGGCACAGCGACGTTGTGGTGCTGCGGGCGGCGCGCGCCGAGGGGCGGCTGTTCGGCGTATGGGACATGGCGCTGGCGGAGATCGCCGACCCTGCCAAGGCGAGCGCCATCCTGGGCCGGGCGCTGGCGCAGGTAAACGGCAACGCGGGCGCGGATGTGGTGGCGCTGCTGAGCGGGCTGGTGCATCGCGAAGCCGAATGGGCCTGCTGAAAGCTGTCGAGCAAAACTCCGGCCGCTTCAGGAATGGCCGGAACGCCCGTGTTCCGGACCTAGCCAGCTACCCGCGCCCAGCTACCCGCGCATAGCTTTATCGCTCCTTCGGACGCAGGTCCAAAACGCGGCGGGCCTTGCCCAGGCTGCGTTCGATGCCGCCGGGTGGCAGGACCTGCACGGCGGCCGTCACCCCGATCCCCTCCTTGATTGCCAGCGTCAGCACAGGCACGGCGTCCGTGCTGGCGAACGCTTCCGGCCGCGCCTCCACGCGCACCAGCATGTGGTCCATCCGGCCGTCGCGTGTCAGCTCGATCTGGTAGTGGCCGGACAGGTCGCCGCGGGCCAGCACCAGTTCCTCGATCTGCGTCGGGAACACATTGACGCCGCGGACGATCATCATGTCGTCGCTGCGGCCTGTTACCTTCTCCATCCGGCGCATGGTGCGGGCGGTGCCGGGCAGCAAGCGGGTGAGGTCCCGGGTACGGTAGCGTATGACGGGCGTGGCCTTCTTGGTCAGCGTGGTGAACACCAGCTCGCCCTGCTCGCCGTCGGGCAGGACGGCGCCGGTCCCGGGGTCCACGACCTCCGGGTAGAAGTGGTCCTCCCAGATGTGCAGGCCGTCCTTGGTCTCGACGCACTCGTTGGCGACGCCCGGTCCCATCACCTCCGACAGGCCGTAGATGTCCACGGCGTGCACGTCGAACGCCCCCTCGATCTCGCTGCGCATGGCGTTGGTCCAAGGTTCCGCGCCGAAGATGCCCACCCGCAGGCTGGTGCTGCGCGGGTCCGCCCCGGCGGCGCGGAAACCGTCCAGGATTGCCAGCATGTAGCTGGGCGTCACCATGATGATGTCGGGCTGGAAGTCCTGGATAAGCTGGACCTGCCGCTCGGTCCCGCCGCCGCCCACGGGGATGACGGCGCAGCCCAGCCGCTCCGCGCCGTAATGCGCGCCGAGTCCGCCGGTGAACAGGCCGTAGCCGTAGGCGACGTGGATGCGCATCCCCGCCCGTCCGCCCGACGCGCGTATGGACCGGGCCATTACATCGGCCCAAACGTCCAGGTCCGCCTTGGTATAGCCGACGACGGTTGGCTTGCCGGTCGTGCCGCTGCTGGCATGGATGCGGGCGATGCGCTCCCGCGGGACGGCAAACATGCCGAAGGGATAGTTGGCCCGCAGGTCGGCCTTGGTCGTGAACGGAAACCGAGAAAGGTCCGGCAGGTCGCGGAAGTCATCGGGATGCACCCCGGCGGCGTCGAACGCCTGACGGTAATGCGGGATGTTGGCATAGGCGTGCCGCAGGGTGGCCGCCAGACGGATGCGCTGCAATCCCGCCAGTTCATCGCGGGAGGCTGTCTCGATCGGATCGAGGTCGCCGGGGCGAGGACCTAGGTCAGCGAGCATCGGCCGGCCCCAGCATCTTGGCGCCGGTCGTGCGGGACTGGCCGCGGAACTCCGCCACCACGGCGTTCCCGCAAGTCACGCGCACGTCGTAGATGCCGCTGCGCCCTTCGCGGTGGCGTTCCCCCGCGTCGGCCACCAGCCAGTCGCCCAGCCGCGCCGGGCGCAGGAAGCTGATGGCGCACTGGCTGGCGACGGAGGCCGTGCCGTCCGTGTTGCAGGCAAAGGCGAAGGCGCTGTCGGCCAGCGCAAAGATGAAGCCGCCATGGCAGGTGCCATGGCCGTTCAGCATCGCGGCAGTAACGGTCATGGACAGCCGCGCCATTCCGGGCGCCACCTGGTCCAACATCATGCCGAGGCCGCGGCTGGCGGCATCTCCGGCCCACATCCGGTCGGCGCAGGCCTGCGCGACGGCCTGAGGCGTCACGCCGGACGGCCGGTGAAGATGGCTGGGCGCTTCTCCAGGAAGGCCGCAACTCCTTCCCTGAAGTCGGGCGTCCGGCCGGCCTGGCGCTGCAGGTCCCGCTCCAAGTCGAGCTGCACGTCCCAACTGTTCCCAGCAGATGCGTTCAGCGCCTGCTTCATCAAGGCAATGGCCCGGGTCGGCTGGGTGGCCAGGTGAGCGGCCAGGCGCTCCGCCTCCGGCAGCAGGTCATCGTCGGGCAGGGTGCGCCAGACCAGCCCCCATGCCGCCGCCTGCGCTGCCGAAACCGGTTCGCCGAGCATCGCCATGCCACGGGCGCGGGCATCTCCGGCCAGGCGGGGCAGGGTCCAGGTTCCGCCAGCGTCCGGCACCAGGCCGACCTTGACGAACGACTGGATGAAGCGGGCGGACTCCCCGGCCAGCACGATGTCGCAGGACAGCGCCAAGTTCGCCCCCGCCCCGGCCGCGACGCCGTGGACGGCGCAGACGACAGGGAGCGGCAAAGACCGCAGCCGCCGTACGAGCGGGTTAAAGCTGCGCTCCAGCGTGTCGCCCAGGTCCACGCCGGGTTCCACCATCGTCAGGTCCTGCCCGGAGCAGAAACCGCGTCCCGCGCCGTGCAACAGGACCGCCCGGCAGTCTAAATCGGCCTCAGCCGCTGCAAGCGCTGACATCAATGCAGCCTGCAACGCGAAGGTGAACGCATTCAGGCGATCCGGCCGGTTCAGGGTCAGCACATGCACGCCACCGCGCCGCGCCACCAGCAATTCGTCCATGACCACCCCCGTCGTTCCGCCCACGATGCGGGGCGGAACGGGCGTGTCAAGTCACCAGTGGCTTGTGGGCGGGATCGGAGATAGCGGCCGTAAGCCGCCGGCTTAGGAACTCGGTCACGGCCACTTCGTCCGGAGTCAGGCCATGGTCCTGCTGCAGGACGTCGTCAGCGCGCGCCTTCAAACATTCCAGCAGGCTGCCGTCCAAGTAGCCTTCAAACACCGCAGGATGGATATAGCACTTGCGGCAAATTGCAGGCGTGTTGCCCAAGTTCTGTGCGACGTGCTCCACGACTTGGACAAGATGCTTCTTTGCCTTAGCCGGAGTGTCGTAGTGTTCCAAGTCGCGCAACGCGAGCGCGGCCAGATTGGTGCCGGCCCAGGTGCGGAAGTCCTTGGCGGTAATCTCCTCCCCACTGATCTCCCGTAAATACTCGTTTACGTCATCCGACACGATGTGATGGCGTTCGCCGTCGTGATCCAGGAATTGGAACAGGTCCTGGCCCGGCAGGTCACGGCAGCGTTCGACGACCCGCGCCAGGCGACGGTCATCCAGGTCAATGTGGTGCTGGACCCCGTGCTTACCGCGGAAGTCGAAGGTGAGATGCCCACCCTTCACTTGCACGTGCCGAGTGCGCAGAGTCGTCAGGCCAAAGCTCTTGTTGGTCCGGGCGTATTCCTCATTGCCGACGCGCATCATCGTGCGTTCCAGCAGGGAAACGATGGCACCGAGCACCTTGCGCTTGGGCAGCCCGTGCAGGGCGAGGTCATGCTTTACCGCAGCGCGGATCGCCGGCAGCACACGGCCGAACGTAAGCATCCTGCCATATTTTGCCTCGTCCCGGACTTCGCGCCAGCGAGGGTGATACCGATACTGCTTGCGGCCTTTGGCATCCCGGCCAACCGCCTGGAGATGGCCGCGCGGGTCGCGGCAGATCCAAACGTCGGTATAGGCGGGCGGGATCGCCAGCTTGTGGATGCGGTCGAGGACCTTAGCGTCAATGATCACGGCGCCTGATGGGTTGCGGAACACCCAGGCGTCACCGTCGCGGCTGCGGGTAATGCCGGGGCGGCGGTCGGTGACGTAGTGCAGCTTGGCTGCAAGGGCGGCCGCCTCAGGGTCGTGCAGGTCGGAGTCGTCGTGGTCTGCTTGCTCGTCGGACATCGAGGATTCCCATTATGCCCGGCGGCAGGTCCGGGCGGCAGCAGAAACACGTGGCGAGGACGGCGGTTGCAGAGGCGCCAAAGCGAAGCCGCAGCATTTCACCCCGCCGCAGCACTAACCGATCTCGCATTTGCGAGATGGAGGCCGAAAACCTAGCGGATAGACCCTGCGTTCACCAAAGGAACAGAAAGAGACAGCAATGCGACTCCACAGGATAGAAGCCGGCAACAACCCGTCCCGTCCCGGCGCTGTCCGGCCTGACTTGATCTGTTTCTCTCATCTGCGGTGGGACTTCGTCTTCCAGCGCCCGCAGCACCTTCTGAGCCGGGCCGCCCGGACCATGCGCGTATTGTTCTGGGAAGAGCCGCTGCATACCACGTCGGACCAGGCCAGCGTGGACCGCCGGGTCTCACCCGAGGGAGTCATCATCCTGCAGCCTCGCATCCCGCAAGGGCAGGATTGGGCAGTAGCGCAACGCCCGCTGTTGGACCAAGTGATGCGGGAGTTCGCGGTCCACGATCCTCTGCTTTGGTATTATACGCCCCACGCGCTGCTGTTCTCCGGCCACCTGCGCGGCACAGCGGTCTATGACTGCATGGATGAATTGTCCGCCTTCGCCGGTGCCGATCCGGCTCTGCCGGCGCTGGAGCGCAGCCTGATGCGGCGGGCCAGCCTGGTCTTCACCGGCGGCCGCAGTCTTTATGAAGTGAAGCAGGGGCAGCATTCTGAAGTCCATGCCTTCCCGAGTGGCGTGGATGTCGCCCATTTTCTGCCCGCGCGGGGCGCACTGCCTGACCCTGCAGACCAGCAAGCGATCCCGCATCCGCGCATAGGGTTCTACGGCGTGTTGGATGAGCGGCTGGACCGCAACCTGCTCGCGGCCGTCGCCGACCTCCGGCCGGACATGCACTTCGTCCTGATTGGCCCGACTGCTAAGATTGACCTACAGGAGCTGCCGCGGCGGGCGAACCTGCATTATCTCGGCAGCAAGCGGTATCCCGAATTACCGGCCTATGTCGCCAACTGGGATGCGGCGATGATGCCGTTCGCCTTGAACGATGCGACAAGGTTCATCAGTCCCACAAAGACGCCCGAATATCTCGCTGCCGGGCGGCCGGTGGTGTCCACCCCCGTGGTGGACGTGGTACGGCAATATGGCGCCACCCTAGGTGTGTTCGTGGCCGGAACCGCGACAGAGTTCGCAGCGGCAACCGATGATGCACTGGCGCAGGCGGCGGGTCCAGCGGCCTGGCTGGCTCCGGTGGATCAGGCGTTGGCAGAGATGTCGTGGGATGCCATCTGGTCGCGCATGTCCTCCCTGATCGAAGATCATCGGCAGACCCCGAATGCCACTCCACTTCGCAAGCCTGGGGCCGAGTACGATGTGCTGATCGTCGGTGCCGGGTTTGCCGGGTCGGTGCTGGCTGAGCGTATGGCGGCAGCCTCTGGTAAGCGCGTGCTGCTGGTTGACCGGCGCCCGCATATCGGCGGCAATGCCTATGACCAGCACGACGCTGCTGGCGTGCTGATTCATCCCTATGGCCCGCATATATTCCACACCAACTCGCAGGCGATCCTCGACTATCTGTCCCGCTTTACCGAGTGGCGGCTGTATGAGCACCGGGTGTTGGCGGAGGTGCGCGGGATGCGCCTGCCAATGCCGATCAACCGGCAGACCGTGAATCAATTCTTCGGCGTGAAGCTGACACAGGATGAGGTCGAGGCGTTCCTGGAAGGCAAGGCGGAGCATGTGGACACTGTCCGCACCTCCGCTGACGTAGTGCTCGGCAAGGTGGGACGCGAGCTGTATGAGGCATTCTTCCAGGGCTATACCCGCAAGCAGTGGGGCCTGGACCCGTCGGAGCTGGACAAGTCCGTCACGTCCCGCGTGCCGACACGCACCAATGATGACGATCGCTACTTCACCGATCAGTTCCAGCAGATGCCGCTGCATGGCTATACCCGCATGTTCGAGCGTATGCTGGACCATCCCGGCATCACCGTAGCTTTGGGCACGGATTTTGGGGATGTGGATCCCGCCTGCTACGACCAACTGATCTTCACCGGGCCGATAGACGAGTTCTTCGGCCATCGTTACGGCAAGCTACCCTACCGGTCCCTGCAGTTCCGGCATGAAACGCATGACAAGGATTGGCTGCAGCCGGTCGGGGTCGTCAATTATCCGGCGGAGGACGTGCCTTATACCCGTATCACCGAGTTCAAGCACCTGACTGGGCAGACGCACGCAAAAACCAGCCTGTGCTACGAGTATCCTTCAGCCGAGGGCGACCCATACTATCCTGTGCCGCGGCCGGAGAATGCGGCGTTGTTCCAGAAGTATCAGGCCCTGGCAGACGCAACGCCGAACGTGACCTTCGTCGGTCGTCTGGCGACCTACAAGTACTACAACATGGATCAAGTCGTCGGTCAGGCGCTGGTAACGTATCAGCGGCTGGTCGCGAAGGAGCGCCTGCTCCAAGAGGCTGAGGCGAGCCCGGCGGCTGCGGCCGAGTAAGGTGGTGGAATTGCAGCGGATGTCGGTCGCGCCGCTGTTCCAGAGTTTTCTTCAAGGCGGTTTTGAAGCGTCGAGCCACCGGCGCCGGGATGGCCGACAGATAGACGTAATCAGCGGATCCCGGCACGATCACCGGGCCGCTGAAGACTACCAGTTAATGCGAAGTGCTGGGCTACGCACGGTGCGCGATGCGTTGCGATGGCACCTGATCGAGCGGACTCCTGGATATTATGACTGGTCCAGCTTCCTGCCGATGCTGAAGGCTGCGAGGGAGAGCAGGGTTCAGGTCATCTGGGACCTGTGCCACTATGGACTTCCGCCCGATCTCGATATCTGGGCGCCGGCCTTCGTGGACCGGTTTGCCACCTTCGCTGGCGCCGCAGCCCGGCTGGTGCGGGAGGAAGGGGGGCAGGGCGCCATCTGGTGCCCGATGAACGAGGTGTCGTTCTGGTCCTGGGCCGGCGGGGATAGGCAAGAGCTGTATCCCTATGCGCAGGGGCAAGGGTCCGCCCTGAAGATGCAGCTTATCCAGGCAGCCATCGCGGCAACCGAAGCCGTCCGCGCCGTGGACCATCGCGCCCGTTTTCTTCAAGCGGAGCCGCTGATCCACATCTGTCCCAATCCTGCACAGCCGTCCGAGGATGAGGCAGTCGAGAGGTATCGCACGGCGCAGTATGAGTCCTGGGACATGCTTGCCGGGATGCTGCACCCGGAGCTGGGCGGCCGGCCCGAGATGCTCGACGTCGTCGGCGTGAACTTCTACTGCAACAATCAATGGGTGCATAATTCGGAGACGCTCGGCTTGGGCCACCGCTGGTTCCGCCCGCTCAGCGACATGCTGGCAGAGGTTTATGACCGTTATCGCCGCCCCCTGGTGATCTCGGAGACAGGAGCCGAGGCGCCGAATGGCCCGGGATGGCTGCGTTATGTCGGCGGGGAGGTGCGGACGGCGCTTCGCCGGGGCATCCCGATCGAGGGGCTGTGCATTTATCCCATCATGGACTACCCCGGCTGGAACGATGACCGGCACTGTCCGGCAGGGCTGATCCGGCTCGATCAGGATTACCGCGGCCGGTCGCTGGACCTCGAGATGGTGCTGACCATCGAGGAACAGGCAATGCTGTTGCGGCCCTTGCTATCCCACCCGCAGCAGTTGGGAGTGGCGGCGGAGTAGGGGTCCGGTTACGTCTCGATCAGCGCCGCCGCTGGCACCCGGGTCAGTTGGGCGATCCAGCGTAGCGCGCCCGGCCAAGCCCGGGCCGCCAGCACCGCGAAGCTGGGTGCGAGGCGTCCGGCCCTCAACAGCAGCGACGCCCGGGCAATCTGTGCCGACAAGTCACGCCGCAGGTTTCGATGGTATGCGCCGGCATCGCCCTCCGGCAGGGCAGCAACCGCGGAGAAGGCGGTGTGTAGCGCAATGGACATCCCATCGCCGGTGAAGGATGCGATGACGCCCGCCTGGTCTCCTAAGCGGAACAGGGCGGGCAGGTCCCCCGGTGCTGGCTGGTGGACATAGCCATAAGGCACCCGGAAGATGGACAAAGGGCGGTCCAGCAACGTCGTCGCGCCTGCCAACCGGCGCCGGAGATGCGGGGCATCTCGCTCCAGCGCATCGCGCAAGCCCGGCCAGGCCGAGCCGGCCGCGGCGAAACGGTCACGGCGTATGAGCAGGCAAAGGTTGGCAACCCCGTCCTCAACCATTTGCAGCCCGGCGTAGCCGCCGCTCAGCAGCAGCAGCTCGACATGCCCGGCCAGGTCGGCACGTTGGCCCGGAGCCAGGCGGAGGTACATCTTCAATCCCACCAAGTCCTCAGGAGGGCGGCCAGGCTGCCGGCGGACGCCGCGCACGTCGTGCTTGCCCGTTGCGAGGAACACGGCGCGGCCTGGGATCGAGCCATGCCCGGCGACATCCAGCGTGCCAGCCCCGATGCCCCGGACGGCATGGCCCCGCAGCACCTGCGCGCCCCGTCGCGCGGCAAGGTCCAGCAACGCGGCATCCAGCGCCCGGCGGGTCAGGCCATAGCCGAGGAAGGGAAGGCGGGCCGCCGCCATCCGATCCCGATGCACCAGCCGGACGGAATGGATCGGCGCCGCCCCGAGTGCCGGCAGGTCCAGGCCGAGCCGGCGCAGGTAGCCCTGCGCTTCTGTGCTGACGAATTCGCCGCAAATTTTGTCGTGCACGGCCGATGCCCGCTCGATCAGCAGCGCCCTGGGTCCGAGCAGGCACGCCGCCGCAGCGCCTGCCACGCCGCCACCGGCGATCAGCACTGTCACCTCGCGGGGCGCTCCTTGATGCGGCTGACGCATAAACGGAAGGGCATGTGCCAGCGCACCTGCGCCACTCCTGCCAATCCAGCCCGGCGCAGCAGCGTCTCCCAGTCACGTCGGCGGAAGCTGCGCGCCACGCTGATCGCGCCGTCATGCCGCACCATCGGGTGCCAGCCCGCGGCGGCGGACATTACGCGGAAACCTTCATAGGCCAGGACGTGCCGGTGCAGGTCGTTGATGAACCAGCCGCGGGCGGCACGGCGCTCCATCCAGACCAGGAAATCCACGATCTGAGCGTCGGGTAAATGATGGGTGAACAGGGAGCTGAGCACCACGTCATGGCCACCCGGCGGCAGGTCGAACACATCCCCGGTCCGATACTGGATGTCCCATGCCGGAGGAGTCGCGGCCTGTGCCGCCGGGGCGCTGGCCGGGTCCAAATCCACGCCCGCAAGGTCCAGCGGCACCCCGGCGCGAGCGCCCCAGCGGTGGATGCGACGCAGCATGTCGCCTTCACCATAGCCCACGTCCAGCACGCGCAACGGCGTGCCGGGCGGCAGCCCGCGCGATATCCGGCGCATGAAGGCTATCGTCGGCAGCCGTGCCAGCGTGACGGTGTTGACCACTGCAAGGTCCGCGAGCACCGAGGCCAGCACCACGGGTGACGCAGACTGCTCGTCCATCCATTCCCGCTGCTGGCTGCGGCGGCGCAGGTCCACCGGATCAGACCCGGGTGAAACGGAAGGTTTCTGCAGCCAGGCCCGGCCCGAACGCCATCGCCATGCCGCGGCCGGCCTCTTCGCCCGCAAGGATACGCGCCAGCACGAACATCAGCGTCGCCGAACTCATGTTTCCGACGTCCCGAAGCACGCCGCGTGAGTAGTCCAGCGCGTTTTCCGCCAGGCGCAGTCCCTGTTCGACTCCATCCAGCACCGTGCGTCCGCCGGCGTGGACCGCCCAAAGCGCGATGTCACGCGGGTCGTCGCCACGCATCAGGCCATCGGGGTCATTGCGGTCGGCCTCGGCCCGCAGGGCGGTGGCGATCCGGCCCGGGACCTGCCCGGACAGGTGCATGTCGAAGCCCTGGTCGCCGATGCCCCAGGTGATGAGGTCCTGCGTGTCCGGCAGCGTGGCGGAGCGGAAGTCGTGCAGCGCCAGACCATGCGGCTCCGCCGTCACCAGCGCGGCGGTGGCGCCGTCGCCGAACAGCAGGAACGTCAGCACCGTTTCCAGGTCCGACACTTCCTGCATGTGCAGGGAGCATAATTCCACATTCACGATCAGGACGCGGGCTTGCGGATCGGAGCGGACGATGTGCCGTGCCGCACGGAGCGCCGGGACGCCGGCGTAGCACCCCATGAAGCCGATCATCGTCCGCTCCAACGCCCCGCCCAGGCCCAGGCGCCCGGCGATGATCTGATCCAGGCCCGGAGCGGTAAAGCCGGTGCAACTTACGGCGATTAGATGGGTGATCCCGTCCTCCGCCGTGATCCCGGCATCTGCAACGGCGGCGAGCGCCAGCGCCACTGCGTCCCGGGCATAGACCTTCATGCGCGCCCCGGTCGTAGGGAAGGCGCCGCGGCGATAGAAGCCGGTGCTGTCCACGTCCTCTGCCCCGGGGACGCCGGGTTGGAAATGCGACCAGCGGTGGTGGATCGCGGCGCGTGAAACCAACCGGTCGAACATCGCCCGAGCCTTGTTGTCCGCCAGCATATCGCGTCCGAGCGCCACGAAGGCGTCATGCACATCATAAGGAGGATTGGCAGTTCCGATGCGGTTCACATAAGCAGTCGTCATGATGACGGCACGGCTGCTGCGCTTGCTGCGGCTGTCATGGCAATGACCGCATTTAGCCCGCCGAACGCAAAGGAGTTGGACAGCGCCGCGCGCATCGGCAGGGCGCGAGCCGTGTTGGGAATGATGTCCAAGTCGCACTCCGGGTCGGCTTCACGAAAATTGGCAGTGGGCGGCGCCATGCCGGTGCGGAGCGCCATGACGGTGGCCACGGCCTCCAGCCCGCCGCCAGCCGATAGGCAATGGCCGATCATGCTCTTGGTGCTGCTTGTCGGCGGCGGGCGGCGGAATACCTGGTGCAGCGCCGCCGTCTCCGTCTTGTCGTTCAGCCGGGTGCCGGTGCCATGCGCGTTGACCCAGCCGACCTCGGACGGGTCCAGACCGGCATCGTCCAGCGCCGCCTGCATCGCCGCAGCGGCGCCGGTGGCATTCGGCGCGGTTAGGTCGGCGCCGTCGGCGGTCATGCCGCTGCCGGCCAGCTCCGCCAGGATGGTGGCGCCGCGCCGGAGTGCATGGTCCCAATCCTCCAGCACCAAAATCCCGGCGCCCTCGCCGAGCACCAGGCCGGTGCGGTCGCGGGAAAAGGGGCGGCAAGTGTCGCTGCTCAGCACGCGCAAGGCTTCCCAGCACTTGAACACGCCGGGGACGATGGAAGCATCTGCCCCGCCAGTGATCATCACGTCGGCACGGCCCAGACGGATCGTGTCTGCGGCTGATGCGATGGCGTGGTTGGCGGATGAGCAGGCAGAAGCAACGGCATAGGACGGACCGTGCATCCCGAATTCTATCGTGAGGTGCGACGCCACGCCGTTGGTCATGATGCGGGGCACCGTCAAAGGATGCACCCGCGTTGCGCCCTCCCCATAGAAGGCGAGGTAGGCGGCATCCAGGCTGGTCTGGCCGATGACGGCGGCGACGATGACGGCCCGGCGATGCGCTTGCGCCGGGTCGGGCTGCAGGCCGGCCTGCGCCATCGCTTCCCGCGCGGCGACCACCGCGATTTGGGCGCTGCGGTCCAGCAACGGCAGGCGCCGCGGCTGAAAATGCTCCGATGGATCAAAGCCGGGGATTTGGGCGGCGATGCTGGCCGTCAGGCGTTCCGTTGCAATCCCGGTAATTGGCCCGATGCCGCTGCGTCCCGCCAGCATTCCGGCCCATATCTCCGGAACCGTGCACCCCAGGGCGCACATCGCGCCTAGCCCCGTGATGGCGACCCGGCGCCGGTGCGGGTCACGCACCCGGCTGCAGCTTCTCGGGCGATGTATGGTCGAGCGTGGCCAGCACATGCCTGACCAAGTCGGCTACCGTCCGGAACTCGGAGCCAGAGCGTTCCGCCACCACGGGGATGTCCACCTGGTATTTTTCCTCGATGGCGAAAATGGCCTGGACTAGGTCGAGCGAAGGGATGCCGAGGTCGCTGATCTGAGCGTCAGGGACCAGGCGAGCGCGGTCAATCGCGGTTTCCTTGGCGACGATGTCCAGGATATCGTTGGCGCGCGGGTCGTCCATGAGTTTACTAAGGCCTGCTCTGCTATCTGATGCCCAGCATAGATGGGTTGTGGGCCGGCGCGCAAAAGGCGGGCTGATGCGGACGAACTGCTTCAGCCAAGTCCGGGGGTGCCGAGGTTTGCAATCCCGCCGGCGACATAGGCGGGCGCAGCCTCGTCAAGGCTGGAAAGGTCCGTTTGGGGTGCGGCTTGGTCCGTTGCCTGCGTGCCAGGGAGCAGGCTGGCAGCCAGGGCGGCCTGCTCCGCCGAGGCTTGCACGGTCAGCAGCGTCCCACCCTGGCCGCCGCTGTGCTGATCCACCAGGCTGATCTGGTCGCGCGACACGCCAGCCTGCTCCAAGCGGCCGGCTGCCTGCCGCGCTTGCTCATGGGTGTCGAACAGGTGGGCGATGGGGGTCGTCATGCGCGTGAACTCCTGCGGCAGCAGGCACAGCGCAGCAGCGAGGGTCCGGTTGCGGACCTGGGGCGCCATCGTGTACGCCTCCGGCCTACGTGCAACGAGGTGCCGGCTATGCGTGAACCGCCCGATGCACAGCCAGGTGTGCCAGACGCCGTCGAGGCGGCGCTGGAGCGGTTAGGCAAGCTGACCGCAGCCGGCGCTTCGCCCGATGCGGTGACACAAATGGTCGGCGAAATCGTTGCCGGATGGGCTGGCGAGGCAGATATGGACGCAGCCACGGCCCAGGCCCGCATCGGCCAGATGTGGGACAGCCTTACGAAGGACGAGGCGGATTTGGAGGAAGCAATCAACGACGCCGGGGAGGGTGACGGCGCCTCCCTGGCGATGGCCCGGCGCATGGGGGCCGCCTTGCAGGCGGCAATCTGCGCCTTAGCCACGGTGGCGGAACGGTTTGGTTAGACGCTCCGCCGCGCTCGACCGGCTGCAAGTCGCGCCGTTGCAGGACTACGATGCGACGCCTACACGTCTAGATTGGCCACCTTCAGCGCATTTCCCACGATGAAGTCCCGCCGCGGCTCCACCACGTCGCCCATCAGCGTGGAAAACACCTGAGCCGCTTCCTCCACGTCGCCGACACGCACCTGCAGCAGGGTCCGCACCGCCGGGTCCAGCGTGGTTTTCCAGAGCTGGTCCGGGTTCATTTCGCCCAGGCCCTTGAAGCGCTGGATCGCCAGGCCCTTGCGGCCCTGTGCCAGGATGCGGTCGAAGGCCGTCGCCGGGCCGGCTACCTGCGCCTCCGCCCGGTCCAGCGTCAGGGTTGCCGGCTCGGCGAACCGGCCATGCAGCGCCTCGGCCCGCTCCGCCAGCCAGCGAGCCTCCGTGCTGCGCAACGTGCCGGCGTCCACGCTGAACCGCTCGGCCACGCCGCGCACCGTTCGGGCCAGATGCAGGCCGCGCTCGTCGGCCCACACCTTCCAGGTACGCTCGGCGGGAAGCGACACCGCGTTCAACCGCTGCACCAATTCGCCGCTGACCGCAGTGGCCTGGCCGGGGTCTGGGGTCAGGGCGCCGGCCACCGCCGCCTGCTCCAGCAACGCCGTCGGCATGGAGACCGACAGGCGGCGCAGGTTGCCCGCGGCTTCCCGCAGCCAGGCCAGCTCCCCGGTCATGTCGGCGCCGGCGAACATGCGGCCGTCCGCATAGGTCAGCCGCGCCTCTGCCAGCGCCTTGTCGAGCAGATAGTCCTCCAGCGCCGCGTCGTTCTTCAGGTAGCGCTCGTCGTTGCCGCGCTTGGCGCGATACAGCGGGGGCTGGGCGATATACAGGTGCCCGCGCTCGATCAGCTCCGGCATCTGGCGGAAGAAGAAGGTCAGCAGCAGCGTGCGGATGTGGCTGCCGTCCACGTCCGCGTCCGTCATGATGTTGATGCGGTGATAGCGCAGCTTGTTCACGTCGAAGCCGCCCTGCTCCGGCTCGCCGCGTCCGATGCCCGTCCCCAGCGCAGTGATCAGGGTGCCGATCTCGGCGCTGCCCAGCATCCGGTCGAACCTGGCCCGCTCCACGTTCAGGATCTTGCCCTTCAGCGGCAGGATCGCCTGGAACTTGCGGTCGCGGCCCTGCTTGGCCGAGCCGCCGGCACTGTCGCCCTCGACGATGAAGATCTCGGACTTGGCGGGGTCGCGCTCCTGGCAGTCCGCCAGCTTGCCCGGCAGGCTGCTCACGTCCAGCACGCCCTTGCGCCGGGTCAGCTCGCGCGCCTTGCGGGCGGCCTCACGGGCGGAGGCGGCGTCCATCACCTTCTGGATGATGGACTTGGCTTCTTTGGGATGGGTTTCGAACCAGTGGGACACCGTGTCGGCGACGGCGGCCTGCACGACGGGCTGCACCTCGCTGCTGACCAGCTTGTCCTTGGTCTGACTGCTGAACTTGGGGTCAGGGACCTTCACCGACAGCACGGCGGTCATGCCCTCGCGCATGTCGTCGCCGACCAGGTCCAGCTTGTCCTTCTTGCCCATCCCCTCGGCATACTTCGTCACCACCCGGGTCAGCGCCTGACGGAAGCCGGCCAGGTGGGTGCCGCCGTCACGCTGCGGGATGTTGTTGGTGAAGCAGAGCATCGTCTCGTGGAAGGAGTCGTTCCAGGTCAGCGCGAACTCGACGCGGATGCCGACCTGGCTTTCCTCGGTGGTGACGCTGATGGGCTGGGCCACCACTGCGGTCTTGCTGCGGTCCAGCCAGGCGACGAAGGCTACCAAGCCGCCGTCATACTTGAACTGGGTTTCCTGCGCCGGCGCATGGCGCTCGTCGCGCAGCGTGATGGCCAGGCCGCTGTTCAAGAACGCCAGCTCGCGCAGGCGCCGCTCCAGGATGGCATAGTCGAACTCCACCTTGGTGAAGGTGCCGGTGCTGGGCTTGAAGATGACCTCAGTGCCACCGGGCTTGTCGCTGGGGCCGACGACACGCAGCGGCTCCGTAGTATCGCCGTGCTCGAAGCGGATGAAGTGCTCCAGGCCGTTGCGCCAGATGCGGACTTCCATCCACTGGGACAAGGCGTTGACGACGGCGGCGCCAACGCCGTGCAGGCCGCCGGACACCTTGTAGCTGTTCTGGTTGAACTTGCCGCCGGCATGCAGCCGGGTCAGCACGACCTCGGCGGCGCTAATGCCTTCTTCCAGGTGGATGTCGGTCGGGATGCCGCGGCCGTCGTCGCGCACGGTCACGCTGCCGTCGCCGTTCAGCGTCAGCGAGCAGGTCGTGGCATAGCCGGCCTGCGCCTCGTCCACCGCGTTGTCTATGATCTCGAACGCCATGTGGTGCAGGCCGGAACCGTCGTCGGTGTCGCCGATATACATGCCCGGACGCTTGCGGACCGCGTCCAGGCCCCTCAGGACAGAGATGGAGGCAGCGTCATAAGCGTCAGGCGAATGGGCTTCGTGCTCAGGCTGCGGCGCAGCGTTTTCGGACATGCCGGCGGGTGACCTCGGTGGGGGGTGATTCTCTCTGCAATATAGGTAGTTTCGCAGGAGAAAGACAGGGCAGGACGCCCTTGGCCCGCGGGCTTTCCTATGGAAGGGGATGGTGATTGCAAACCGGCGCGACCCCGGCTTACCCGGCAGAACTGGTTGCGGTCCTGATCGCCGTCACGGCGGGCCAGCCGCGCATCCTGACAGTCCAGGCCGGACATGCGCTCCCGTCCGGGCCGTTCGAGCTTGGCCACAAGTCGCTGCAGTCCAGCCTGCGCGCCTGGGTCGAGCAGCAGACCCATCATCCCCTGGGCTATGTCGAGCAGCTATATACCTTTGCCGACCGCGGCGGGGCTGAGATGGGGGCCGCTCCCCACGCGATCTCGATCAGCTACCTCGCCCTGACCCAGGAAGGGCGGGCATCGGGCGGTTACGACGCGGGCTGGCAGGGCTGGTATGACTACTTCCCGTGGGAGGACCAGCGGACAGGGCCGTCCCCGGCGATCTCCGCCCTTGCGGCGGGCCTGCGGGACTGGGCCGAGGCCGCGCGCGACCCGGCGGCGTCAGGCGACCGCTGGCAGCGCGCCGCCATCACTTTCGGCCTTGATGGCCGCGAGTGGAACGAGGAGCTGGTACTGCAACGCTACGAGCTGCTCTACGAAGCCGGCCTGGTGCAAGAAGCACCACAGCCGCATTCTCAACCCGCTCCCGGGCGGTCCATGGCGCTCGACCACCGCCGCATCGCCGCCACCGGCATCGCCCGCCTGCGCGCGAAGATCAAATACCGCCCGGTCGTCTTCGAGCTGCTGCCGCCGGAGTTCACGCTGCTGCACCTGCAGCGGACCGTCGAGGGCATCGCCGGGCGCCTGCTCCACAAGCAGAACTTCCGCCGGCTGATCGAGCAGCAGGACCTGGTCGAGGACACCGGCGCCATCTCGTCCGGCACCGGCGGGCGCCCGGCAAAGCTGTTCCGTTTCCGCCGGGAAGTCCTGTCCGAACGCGCCGTCGCCGGGACCAAGCTGCCGTTGTCCCGTCCTTGACACTCATAATGCTCATACCCAGCATAACGGCTAGTGCTCTTGGGGAGTATATCATGGGTGCCGCATCAGCCGTCATGTCCCGTACCGACGCTCTCTACGACCGGGTCAAGCGGGTGGTGATGCCCGCGGAGTGGCCCAGCTTCGCGGAGGAGATCGAGGCGATCCTGACGCTCAAGCAGAAGCGGAACGCGGTCATTCTCGCCCACACCTACCAGACGCCCGAGATCTACCACTGCGTCGCCGATGTCGTGGGGGACAGCCTGGCGCTGGCGCGCAAGGCGATGACGGTCGAGGCCGATGTGATCGTGATGGCCGGCGTGCAGTTCATGGCCGAAACGGCGAAGCTGCTGAACCCCGGCAGGACTGTGCTGATCCCAGACCAGAGGGCTGGATGTTCGCTGGCGGAGTCCATAACCCCGGCGGACGTGCGCCTCCTACGCCAGCGCCACCCTGGCGTGCCCATCGTCACCTACGTGAACACCTCCGCGGCGGTGAAGGCTGAATCCGACATCTGCTGCACCTCGGGCAATGCCCGGGAGGTGGTGGAGTCTCTGGGCGTGCCGGAGGTCATCATGCTGCCGGACGAATACCTGGCCCGGAACGTCGCCGCCGAGACCGGGGTGCGGATCATCAGTTGGGCCGGCCACTGCGAGGTGCATGAGCGGTTCACCCCGGCAGACATCCAGCAGGTGCGGGACGGGCATCCCGGCGTCGTGGTGCTCGCCCACCCGGAATGCCCGCCGGATGTGGTGGCCGCAGCCGATTTTGCCGGGTCCACGGCGGCTATGTCGGACTATGTCGGGCGGGTGCAGCCGCCGCGCGTGCTGCTGCTGACGGAATGCTCCATGAGCGACAACGTCGCCGTGAATCATCCGGACATCGAGTTCGTGCGCCCCTGCAACCTGTGCCCGCACATGAAGCGGATTACGCTGGCCAACATCCGGCAGTCCCTGCAGGGGATGCGGCACGAGGTGGTAATAGACCCGGTGGTGGCCGTACGTGCCCGCCGGGCCGTCGAGCGTATGCTGGAGGTCTGACTATGGACGCCCCGATGGAGACCATGGTGGCGGCCCTGTCTCCGCTGCCCCGTGTGATGCTGGAACCGCTGGTGCGCGCCGCGCTGCTGGAAGATCTCGGCCGGGCAGGGGACCTGACGACGGACGCCATCGTGCCCGCCGGTCGGCAGGCGGAAACGGTGCTTGCCGCCCGCCAGCCGGGCGTTATCGCGGGACTGGACTTGGCGGCGCTGGCCTTCCAGTTGATCGAGCCCGGCATCAGCATCGCAATCAGCAAGCCGGACGGCAGCCAGGTGTTCCCCGGCGACGTCATCGCCACCATACGCGGCCCAGCGCGGGGGATGCTGACCGCCGAGCGGACGGCACTGAACTTTCTGTGCCACCTGAGCGGCATCGCCACGGTCACGGCCTCGATTGCTGCAGCCATCAGTACTTACGGGACCCGGGTCACGTGTACGCGCAAGACGACCCCGGGGTTACGGGCAGTGGAGAAGTATGCCGTGCGCGCTGGCGGCGGCAGCAACCACCGCTTCGGCCTGGATGATGCGGTGCTCATCAAGGACAACCACGTCGCCATTGCCGGCGGCATCCGGCAGGCCGTGGAGCGGGCGCGGCGCGGCGTCGGCCATCTGGTGAAGATCGAGGTGGAGGTGGACACCCTGCGCCAACTCAAGGAGGCGCTGGCGCTCGGCGTGGACGCCATCCTGCTGGACAACATGACGCCGGAGATGCTCGCCGAGGGCGTGGCGATGGTGGCGGGCCGGGCGGTTACGGAGGCCTCGGGCCGGGTTACGCCCGCCTCGGCGCCTGCCATCGCGGCGTCTGGCGTTGACCTGATCTCGGTCGGCTGGCTGACGCATAGCGCGCCGGTGCTGGATATCGGCCTGGATTTCCAGGCGTAGGGCTGGATGCGGTCAGGCGCCGGGCGGGTCCTCCGGAACCAACGCTCCGTCGCCCGCCCGCAGCCATTCCGCCTGGCCCTCCAGCGCCGCGAGCGGCGCCGGATCGGTGCCTGTTATCAGGACCTGGGCAGACATCGCCGACAAGGCATCCCACAGTGCCGCCCGGCGCAGGGCGTCCAAATGCACCGCGGGCTCATCCAGCAGCAGCAGCGGGGCCGCGCCGCGTGCATCGGCGATCAGTGCGGCGTGGCCCAGCACGACCCCGGTCAGCAGCGCCTTCTGCTGCCCAGTGCTGGCCAAGGCCGCCGGCAGCCCGGTTCCGGCGTCAGACAGCGCCATGTCCGCTCGGTGCGCGCCTAGGGATGCCGATCCTGCCGCGGCATCCTGCCTACGGTTGCCAGCCAGGCCCGCGCGAAGCCAGTCCTCCACGGCGAGCGCGGGTTCCATCGCCAGCCGGTCCGCCACCTGGTCCAGTAGGGTCAACTGCGCGGCCGGGAAACTGCCGGTGGCACCTGCCGCCAGCACCGTATTCAGCCGCGCCACCAGGCCGGCGCGTGCGGCCGTTGCGGCGACGGCATGCCGGGCCATGCTGTCCTCCAGGCCCGCCAACCACGCCGGGTCGGCGCCCCCCGCCGCGAGCAGACGGTTGCGGCCGGACAGTGCCGTCTCGAAGGCGGAGACTTCCCGTGCATGGCCCGGCTCCAGCGCCCAGACCAGTCGGTCGAGGAAGCGGCGGCGCCCAGACGCGCCTTCCTGGAACAGCCGGTCCATCTGCGGCGTCAGCCAGACCGCGGCCATCACGGCAGCGATTTCCGCCTGGCTGCGCGGCGCGGCGCCGTTCAGGCGAAAGACGCGGCGATCCGGTGGCCCGTCCGGGGAGGTTCCGGTGCCGAGGTCGGCCTCGGTACCGTCGTGCAGCACGCGGGCCGCAACCCCCCATGCGCCCGGCGCGTCCGGCGCCTGCCGGGCCAGTTCCGCAATGCGCGCCCCGCGCAGGCCGCGACCGGGCTGCAGCAGGGACACGGCCTCCAGCAGGTTGGTCTTGCCAGAGCCGTTTGGGCCGGTGATGACCGAGATGCGAGCCGCAGGCCGCCAGGTCAGCGCCGGATAGTTGCGGAATTGGGTCAGAGTGAGACGGATGAGCCTCAGCACGCTGGTCTGACTGCTCTCTGCCCCAGCTCTTCCACTGTCATTGCGAGGCGCGCAGCGCCGTGGCAACCCAGGGTCCGCAGGCACCGAAGCCAGGTTCTGTCCGCCCATGGATTACCGCGTGGCAAGCGACCCGCAATGACGGTCTCTGAGTCACTAATGGCACGGCCGCTGAAACAGCGGATACACCCCCCGACGTCAGACCCGCATCGGCATCAGCACATACAGCGCGCTGCTGTCCCCGCCATCCCGCACAATGGTCGGCGCCGAGCCATCTGAGAAGTGGAACTCCACCTTCTCCGCGATCTGGTCGGTGATATCGTTCAGGTAGCGCGCCTGGAAGCCGATTTCCAAAGGGGAACTGCTGTAATTGACCCGGCCGCCATCCAACTCCTCGCTCGCCGTGCCCTGCTCGGGGCTGGCGGCAGACAGCGTCAGCAGGTCCGGGGCCAGGGCCATCTTCACTGGGCGGGACCGCTCGCTGCTGATCGCGGCAACGCGGGCGACTGCGTCGGAGAAGTCCTTCTTGCCGACTTTCAGGACCTTGTCGTTGTCCTTAGGGATGACGCGCTCATATTCCGGGAAGGTGCCGTCAATCAGCTTGCTGGTGAGGGTGATCGGCCCGGCCTTGAACTGGATGCGGGTATCGGACAGCGCGACCTCGACCTCGCCAGCCTCTTCGTCCAGCAGCTTGCGAAGCTCGGCAACGGTCTTGCGGGGGATGATGACGCCGGGCATCCCGGCGGCACCCTCGGGGATCGGTTCCTCGACGCGGGCCAGTCGGTGGCCGTCGGTGGCGACGGCGCGCAGCACAGGACCGGCGTCGCCCTCGGCGGCGTGCAGGTAGATGCCGTTCAGGTAGTAGCGTGTCTCCTCCGTGCTGATGGCGAAGCGGGTGCGGTCAATCAGGCCGCGGAGCGCCAGGCCAGTCAGGCGGAAGTGGTGCGGCAAGCTGCCGGCCGTCATGCTGGGGAAGTCGTCGGTCGGCAGCGTCACCAGGCTGGTGGCGTAGCGTCCGGCGCGGAGCGTCATCTGCGCGCCTTCGCCGGCCATCTCGAACTCAAGCTCGGCGCCCTCCGGCAGCTTGCGGACGATCTCATAAAGGGTGGCAGCGGGCGCCGTGGTGGCGCCGTCGCGGGACACGCTGGCGGCGACCTCCTCGACGATGGCGATCTCCATGTCGGTCGCGGTGAAGGACAAGTGGCCGTCGCGGGCGCGGATCAGGGCGTTGGCCAGGATGGGGATGGTGTTGCGCTTCTCGGCCACGCTTTGGATATGCGCCAGCGCCTTCATCAGCGTGGCACGGTCGGCCTTGAACTTCATGGCATCCATCCTGTTGGCCACCGCCAGGAGGCGCGGCTGGGGCACGCACCTTAGCGGATGCCGTGCCGGTGGCAAACGGGTGTTCTGCCCCTTCTCCCCGGGAGAGGGTTGGGGTGAGGGGGTCTTGGCTGCGCAACGAGGTGCCGGCGGTGCTGACGGCACGCGACCCTCCTTCGGTATGGATTGCGCTTGAAGACCCCCTCACCCCGGCCCTCTCCCGGAGGGAGAGGGAGTCAGCTCTCCAGCATCCGCCGCAGCAGCTCCACCCGCTCGCTGAAGTCGGCATCCGTCTCGATCAGCTCCGCCACCACCTTAACCGCGTGCATCACCGTCGTATGGTCGCGGTTGCCGAACTTGCGTCCGATCTCCGGCAGCGACCGGCTGGTGAGCTGTTTGGCCAGATACATCGCGACCTGCCGGGGCCGGGCGACGGCGCGGGCGCGGCGGGCGCTGCTCATGTCGGACAGGCGGATATTCCAGTGTTCGGCGACGCGCTTCTGGATTTCCTCGATGGTGACGCGCCGGTCATGCGCCTTCAGGATGTCGTGCAGGACTTCCTGCGTGCTTTCGAGCGTGATCGGACGACCGAACAAGTTGGCATGGGCGATAAGGCGGTTCAGGCTGCCCTCAAGTTCCCGCACGTTGCTGGTGATCTTGTGGGCCAGGAACTCCAGCACCTTCGGCGGCACCTGGGCGCCGCCGCGCATGGCTTTTGCCTCCAGGATGCTGATGCGCAGCTCGAACGTGGTGGCGTGCAGGTCGGCGACCATGCCGCAGCCCAGCCGGGTGCGGAGGCGGTCCTCCAACCCGGACAGGTCGGAGGGCGACTTGTCTGCCGACACCACGATCTGCTTGCCGGCGTCCACCAGGGCATTGAAGGTGTGGAAGAACTCTTCCTGGGTGTTGTCCTTGCCGATCAGGAACTGCAGGTCGTCCACCATCAGCACGTCCACGCTGCGGAGCTGCTCCTTGAACTCCATCGTGGACTGGCTGCGTATGGCGGCGATGAAGCGGTACATGAACTTCTCGGCCGACATGTAGGCGACCTGGACCGGGAGGCCGTCCTTGTGGGACAGCTCCAGGCCGATTGCGTGCATCAGGTGTGTCTTGCCAAGGCCGACGCCGCCATACAGGAACAGCGGGTTGAAGCCGGGGCTGCTCGGGCGTTCCGCGACCCGGCGGGCGCAGGCATAAGCGAACTCGTTCGGCTTGCCGACCACGAAGCTGTCGAACTCGAAGCGCGGGTCCAGCGGCGCCGCCATATCCAGCTTGGCGTCGGCCGCAGCCGCCGGACGCGCCGCCGGAGCAGGCTGGGCAGCGCGGGGCATGGTGGTTGCCGGGGCAAGTTCCGGCGCCTCGACCGCTGGCGCTGCCACGCCGCCGACGCGGATGTCCACCCGGCGGACGCGCTTATCTTCCTGCTGCCACAGCTCGTTCAGCTTGTCTGCATAATGACCACGCACCCAGTCCCGCAGGAAACGGGTCGGCAGCAGCAGCGTCACCTCATCCCCATCCACGGCGCCCAGCGTCATGGGGCGCAGCCACATGCGGAATTCGACTTCTCCCACCTCGCTCTGCAGGCGTTCACGCACCCGTGCCCAGATCCCGGCAAGCTGCGCGTCAGCGCCGCAGGGAGCATCATCGGCAAAGGCGTGCATCGTCCCAGGAGCATCGTCGGGCACGTCAGCATTCCCAGCGGCAATATCGGGCCGCCTGTCGAACGCTGCCTCGAACTCGATGCTGCCTGGGTAGGACGCCATCAATACCATCCTGCCGGCGGCGCGGGCCACCTAGATCGAGTTGTCCCGTTCGCCGCAGCAAGCTGCCGCAGCGGGGCCGAATAGGGAGCAGGACCAGGGGGTCGCCGCGGGATGAAAGCTAGGTCAAAGACGGCAAAAGAGCAACCAAAAACTGCCGACCAACACTATAGGACAATACGCCCAAAACAAAAAGCGGGCACATGACTGCACCCGCTTAAGTATAAGCTCTACGATTATTGTAAACGGTTTTAACCGCCCAGGACGTCAGGCCGAAGCAAGCCCCTTGATGCGCGCAGACAAGCGCGACAGCTTGCGGGCTACTGTGTTCTTGTGGATCACGCCCTTGCCGGCAGCGCGCTGCATCTCGGGCTGTGCGACGCGCAGGGCCTCGGCGGCAGCAGCTTTGTCACCGGACGCGCAGGCAACTTCCACCTTCTTAATGAAGGTCCGCATCCGGGACTTACGGGCGGTGTTGCGCGCGGTGCGCTTGTCGGTCTGACGGATGCGCTTTCGCGCCGATGCGGTATTCGCCATGAACTCTCTCAGTAGCAACCTGTACGGGCACGCAGGGCGGGCCGGGAAGGGAAGCGTTCTATTGACCACCCCCCTCCAAGTCAAGCTTGGGGACGCCGGGCGTTACCAAAATGCGTCAGGTGCGGAATATCTGGGCTGGCCGTCAAACTCTAGCGAACGTCGGTTTCCGCTTCTCGGTGAACGCCGTCATGCCTTCCTGCTGGTCAGGGGTGCCGAACAGGGGGAGGAACAGCGCACGTTCCGTCCGTACACCCTCGTGCAATGTTGTCTCGAACGCTGCGTTGACGGCGCGCTTGGCAAGCGCAGCGGCCACGGCGCTTTGCGAGGCGATCTTTTCGCCGACCTTGAGCGCCTCCGCTAGGAGATCAGCCGCGGGGAAGACGCGGCTGACAAGGCTGCAGCGCTCGGCCTCGGCGGCGTCCATCATCCGTCCGGTCAGGCACATGTCCATCGCCTTGCTCTTGCCGACCGCGCGGGTCAGGCGCTGGGTGCCGCCGGCGCCGGGGATGACGCCCAGGTTGATCTCGGGCTGGCCGAACTTGGCGGTGTCGGCGGCAAGGATCAGGTCGCACATCATCGCGAGCTCGCACCCGCCGCCCAGGGCGAAACCGGCGACGGCGGCGATGACGGGCTTCTTGACTTGCAGCACCGTTTCCCAGCGGTCGCCGATGAAGTCGTTGAACAGCACGGCAGGGTAGGTGCGGTCCTTCATCTCCTTGATGTCAGCCCCGGCGGCGAAGGCCTTGTCCGAGCCGGTCAGGACGATGGCGCCGATACCCGGGTCGGCGTCGAAGGCCAAGAGCTGGGTGCCAAGCTCGGTCATCAACTGGTCGCACAGGGCGTTCAGCGCCGCCGGGCGGTTCAGGCGGACTAGGCCGACGCGGCCGTGAGTCTCGATCAGGATCATCTCGGGCATGTCGGGCGTCCTCCGTTCGTTGGCGGCGTTCTACCCGGCCTGGTGGCGCGGGCAAAGGAAGGTGCTGCGGCCGGACTGCACGACGCGCTGGATGCCGGGGCAGGCAGGAGAGCCGGGGCAGACAGGGCAGGGTTCGCCCTCGCGGCCATACACGCGCCAGGCATGCTGGAAGTAGCCCAGTTCGCCATCGGGCTGCACGTAGTCGCGGAGGGAGGAGCCACCGGCCGCAATGGCCTCCAGCAATGTCTGCTTGATTTCCGGCACCAGACGGTCCGCGGCGGGACCGGCTACGTCGGCGGCGTGGCGGCTGGGGGCGATGCCGGCGCGGAACAGCGCCTCGCACACGTAGATGTTGCCCAGTCCGGCGACGACCCGCTGGTCCAGCAGCGCCGCCTTGATCGGCGTACGCCGCCCGGCAAGGCCGGCGGATAGCACCGCAGGCGTGAATGCGTCGTCCAGCGGTTCCGGACCTAGACCGGCCAGCAAGCGGTGCGCGTCCTCCTGCACCGTCGGCACCAAGTCTATGCTGCCGAAGCGGCGGGGGTCCACGAAGCCGACCAGCCAGCCATCGTCGGTCTCCATCTCGACGTGCTCGTGCAGCGTCGGGCTAGCGGCATCCGGGTCGTTGGCGCCGCGCCGGCGGATCAGCATGCGTCCGGACATTCCAAGGTGCAGCAGCACGCTGGCGCCGCCCTCCAGCCGCATCAGGATATACTTGGCCCGGCGGCGGAAGCCCTGGACGCGCGCACCGGTCAATGCCGCTGCCAGGCCGTCCGGGAACGGCCAGCGCAGGCCGTCGCGCCGCACCTCCGCCCGCAGGATGGTGCGCCCTTGCAACCGGGCCTGCAGGCCGCGCATGACGGTTTCGACTTCGGGGAGTTCCGGCATCCTCCGCATCCCACTATATGCCCACGGCATGAGCAGCAATCCCGGCGACCCCTCCACGGCCGACTTCGGCTTCCGCTCCGTGCCGCGGGAGGCCAAGAAGCCGATGGTGCGTGCGGTGTTTGACAGCGTGGCGCCGCGCTACGACCTGATGAACGACTTGATGAGCTTGGGCGTGCACCGGCTGTGGAAGCGGGATTTCATCGAGGGCCTGGACCCGCGGCCGGAGCGGACCCTGTTGGATTTGGCGGGCGGCACTGGCGACATCGCCTTGGGCTGGGTGGCGCGGGGGGGTGGGCCGGCGGTGCTGTCGGACATCAATCCCTCGATGCTCGCGGTCGGGCGGCGCCGGGCCGAGGCGGCGGGCAGGGGAGAGGTCTCGCTGCTGGTGGTGGACGCCGAGGCTATCCCGCTGCCGGATGGCTGCATGGACCGGGTCAGCATGGCGTTCGGCCTGCGCAACTGCACGGACAAGGCGGCGGTGCTGCGGGAGGCCCGGCGGGTACTGCGGCCGGGAGGGCAGTTCCACTGCCTGGAGTTCTCCCGCGTGCAGGTGGCGGCGCTGGCGCCGGTGTATGACGCATGGTCGTTCCAGGTACTGCCGCGTATGGGCAAGGCCGTGGCAGGGGACGCCGAAAGCTACCAGTATCTTGCCGAGAGCATACGGACGTTTCCGGATCAGGAGACGCTTGCCGGCATGATGCGGACGGCCGGGCTGGCTCGGGTGAGCTACCGGAACCTGACCGGCGGCATCGCCGCGATCCATCGGGGCTGGCGGCTGTGAGGGGTGCCGGCGTCCTTCTCCCTTTCCCTCCGGAAGAGGGTCGGGGTGAGGGAAGCCAAGCAGCGCCATCCTGGCCGATGACGGCGATGATCCCACGCCTACCGGAACGGTTTGCTTGTGTGGCTTTTCCCTCACCCCAATCCTCTCCCGGAGGGAGAGGGAGCATCGGGCACTGCGCTGTCATGGGCGGTTCGCAATGATGACGGTCGCCGAGCTGTCCCTAGCCCCTAAGCGCGTCCTGCTGATCGTCAGCGGCGGCATTGCCGCCTACAAGTCGCTGGAGCTGGTGCGGTTGCTGCGCCGCCGCGGCATCGGGGTCGCCGCCGTGCTGACCGAGGGCGGCGCGCAGTTTGTCACCCCGCTCAGCCTGCAGGCCCTGACGGAGGAGAAGGTCTATACCGCCCTCTGGTCCCTAACCGACGAGAGCGAGATGGGCCATATCCAGCTTTCCCGCAGTGCCGATCTGGTCGTGGTCGCGCCGGCCAGCGCCAACATGCTGGCGAAGATGGCCGGCGGCCTCGCGGACGACCTGGCCAGCACCGTGCTGCTGGCGACCGACAAGCCGGTGCTGGCCGCCCCGGCGATGAACGTCCGCATGTGGACCCACCCGGCCACCGTCGCCAACCTGGCGCTGCTGCAGTCCCGCGGCGTCCGCATCGTCGGCCCCGATGAGGGCGCGATGGCCTGCGGCGAGTTCGGCCCGGGCCGCCTGGCCGAGCCGCCCGTCATTCTGGACGCTATCCTTGGGCTGTTGGACCCGGCGCCGCAGCCGCTTGCGGGCCGGCACGCCCTGGTCACGAGCGGGCCGACGCATGAGCCGATTGATCCCGTCCGCTACATCGCCAACCGCAGCAGCGGGCGGCAGGGCCATGCCGTCGCTGCGGCGCTGGCGGCGCTGGGCGCGCGCGTCACCCTTATAAGCGGCCCCGTGGGCGTGCCGGACCCGGCTGATGTGCAGGTGCACCGGGTGGAAACGGCGGCGGAGATGCTGGCCGCCTGCTCCGCCGCCCTGCCCGCAGACGTGGCGGTATGCGCCGCGGCGGTCGCGGACTGGCGGGTGGCGGAGGCGTCGTCCGGCAAGATCAAGAAGGGGCCGGACGGGCCGCCGGCGCTGACGCTGGTGCCGAACCCAGACATCTTGGCGGCGCTGTCCGCCGCCGGGCCGGGACGGCCGCGGCTGGTGGTGGGGTTTGCGGCGGAGACCGATGACGTGCTGGCCCATGCCGTGGCCAAGCGGGCGCGCAAGGGCTGTGACTGGATCGTCGCCAACGACGTGCGGCCGGAGACGGGGATCATGGGCGGCGAGGCGAACGAGGTCCACCTGGTGACGGCGCGAGGGGCCGAGAGCTGGCCCCGGATGCCGAAGGCGGAGGTCGCGGCGCGGCTGGCGTTATGCATTGCGGACGCCTTGGCGTGAACGCCCCGGTCGTGCGGTTCCGGCGCCTGCCGGGCAATCCCGACCTGCCGCTGCCCGCCTATGCCACGGCGGGGGCGGCAGGGTTCGACCTGCGGGCGGCGGAGACGGCCGTCATCGCACCCGGGGCGCGGCAGGTGGTGCCGACCGGGTTTGCGGTGGCGGTGCCGCATGGGTGGGAGATGCAGGTTCGGCCCCGGTCAGGCCTGGCGACCCGGCATGGCGTGACGGTGATCAACAGCCCGGGGACGGTGGACAGCGACTATCGCGGGCCGCTGATGGTGTGCCTGGTCAACCTGGGGACGGAGGCGTTCCCCATTACGCGGGGGGACCGGATTGCCCAGGCGGTGATCGCGCCAGCGCCGCAGTTGGTGCTGGTGGAGGCGGAGGAGCTGGATGGGACGGTGCGGGGAGAGCGGGGGTTTGGGTCCACAGGGGTCGCCTAACCCAGTTTCACCCTGCCCCGTAGGATACGGAGCAGCCCGTGCGAAGCCTGATGCCTCTACCTGCTACGAAGCTTCGCAGGGTAGATGTGACGTCAACCCGTGGCATTTGCACCGCTCATGGCCTGTGTGACCGCCATAAGCAGTTGCTTGACCCCCGCCATCCCGCACGGCACAGGAGGCGCCATGACCCAACCGCTCCCATCCGGCTGGCCGGACCATCGCAGCCTGGCAGTGTCCGTCAGCGTGATGCTCGAAGGCTGGAGCGATGGCGCCGCACCCGGCGTCGGCCCGATGGGCAACGTGCTGAAGCCGGGCACGACCGACCTGCAGGCGCTGTCCTGGGCGGCTTACGGCGCCAACGCCGGGGCATGGCGGCTGCTGGACGTGCTTGCCGCCGCTGGGGTCCGTGCCGTGTTCTATGTCAGCGGCGTGCTGGCGGAGCCGCATGCCGGGCTGATGCGCGCGGTCGTATCGGCAGGCCATGTCGTGGCCGCCCACGGCTGGGGCCAGCAGACGATCCCGGCGACCCAGGGCGTGGAGGACGAAGCACGCGACATTCATCGCTGCATCGCCGCGCTGGAGGGCGCGAGCGGCCAGCGCCCCCGCGGCTGGATCAGCCCGCGCTGCACCCCCAGCGCACACACGACGGAGCTGCTGGCGGCAGCCGGCATGGGATGGCACAGCGACTTCTTCGACCAGGACCTGCCGCGCCCGGTGCACACCGCGCACGGCCCGATCACCGCCGTGCCATTCACCATGGAGGTGAACGACATGCCGATGAGCGTGCGCTATGGCAATGAGCCTGAGAGCTACACCCGCACCGTGGCCCGAATCCTGGACGGTTGGCCGGCGCTGGCCGGGCGTCCTGCCTGCCTCGACATCACCGTCCACGCCCACGTGTATGGCCGCCCGATGGGCGCCATCGAGTTCGGCCGCTCCTTGGCGCTGGTGCAAGGCCAGGATTGCGCGTGGCTGACCGAGTACGACGCGCTCGGCGCCATGTTCGCGGCGCCGCCGGGATAGCTACGGCGGGCCGATCCCCAGCTTTTTGCCGAGATGGTCCAGCACCGTCGCCAGCGCGGGGCTTAACGGGATGCCGTCGCGCGACCTCGCGGCCCAACGCCGGGCGCGCTCCTCGCCAGGCAAACGGATTGCGTCCACGCCGGGCAGGCGGTCTGAGCCGCGTAGCTCGTCCAGGTGGGCGACGACGGCGGCGGCAAAGACGGCCGGCTCGATAAAGCGCCTTACGTCCAGCGCCAGGATGAAGTGGCCGGTGTTGGATTCGGAGCTGTCGTCGGCGTTGAAGTCCACTACCGCCTTGCCGACGCCAGCGCCGTTCAGCGTGCCGGCCAGCAGCCCCAGCACCAGCGCCAGCCCGGCACCCTTGTAGCCGCCGATCGGCACCAGCACGCCCTCCGCGCTGCGCGCAGAGTCGGTCAACGGCGCGCCGGTCTGGCGGTCAATCATCCAGCCTTCCGGCATGGCCTTGCCTTGGAGGGCGTAGTTCTTGACGGTTCCGTAGGACACCACCGTGGCGGCGATGTCCAGCACCATCGGGGCCGCGTCCCCCGCCGGGATGGCGACGGCCAGCGGGTTGGTGCCGAGCAGCGACGACACTCCGCCCCACGGCGCCATGTGGTTGGCGCTGGCGACGGCGGAGTAGATGCCGATCATGCCGTGCGCCAGCGGCATCGCCGCATACAGCGAGGCCGGGCCGGCATGGTTGGATCGGCGAACGCCCACCCAGCCGACGCCGGCCTCCTGCGCAAGCTCTGCCGCAGTGGCCGCCGCACGCGCCATCACCAGGTGGCCCATGCCGTTGTCGCCGTCCACCAGCGCCGTCGCGGCGGCGGTGCGTTCGACCGTGATGGACGGCGTGCGGTTGACGGCCCCGCCCTCGATCCGGCGGACATACTGCGGCAGCCGGAACACCCCGTGCGCGTCAGCGCCAATCAGGTCGGCCTCCGTCATCAGCGCCGCGACCTGCGCCGCGTCGGCGTCCGGCAGCCCAACCGCCGCCAGGGCGCGCCCGATCCAATCCGCCAGGGCGGGCGCCGGCACCAGGCGCGTCATGGCCAGGTGCGTCACGCTTTCAGCAGCTTGCCGGCGGCGTGCTCGGCGGCAACCGGGCGGGTCTCGCCGGTGGCGACCAGCGTGCGCGTGGCCGTGACGGACGCGTAGGTCCAGAAGATGCGCAGCGCCTCGGTCGTCGAAGCGTTGCGGAAGTAGTGCGCCATGCCGGGCGGTATCCAGCACGTGTCGCCCGGCCCGGCCGGGTGCTCGGTCCCGTTGATGACAGCGATGGCCGCGCCGTCCAAGACGATCACGCTCTCCTCGCAATCGTGGAAATGTTCCCCGATCGCCCCGCCCGGCGCGATCACAGTGATGCCGTTGATCAACTGGCGCGCGCCGATGCCGGGCATCACCAGCGGGATGGTCCGGTTGCCGCCGCCGCGGTCCGTCACCGGCTGGTCACCCGGACGGATGACGGCGGCCTGCGGGGCGGCCTCACTCGGAGCGGATGTTGGCGGCACGCAGGATGTCCCCCTTGGCTTGGTAGTCTTGCACGATCAGTGCCTGCAGCGCGGTTGGCGGCCCGCCAACTACCTCGTAGCCGAGATCAACGAGCTGATGCGTCACCTCCGGGTCGGTCAGCGCGGCGTTGGCGGCGGCGTTCAGCTTCGCCACGATCTCCGGCGGCGTGCCGGCGGGCGCCAGCAGGGCGCCCCAGGCCGTGAACTCAAACCCCGGCAAGCCGCTTTCGGCGAGGGTGGGCGTGTCCGGCAGGGTCGGCAGGCGCTTCGGGTCCGCCACGCCCAGGATCGTCAGCCGATGGTCGGCCAGGAACGGCAGCGGCGTGGGCAGGGCGGTGAACATGACCGGGATATGGTCGGCTACAACCTCGTTCAGGGCCGGGGTGGTGCCGCGGAACGGCACGTGCTGCAGCTTGATGCCGGCAGCCCGCATCAGCAGCTCCATCGCGATGTGCTGGGGGCTGCCCTGGCCGCCCGACGCGAAATCAATGGCACCCGGCTTTGCCTTCGCCGCGGCGATGAACTGCGTGAGCGTGGCGGCGCCCAGCGACGGGCTGGCCACCAGCGCCCAATGGATGCGGACCATCTGCACGATCGGCACGAACGCCTTGCGCGGGTCATAGCCGGCGTCGGTGCGTATGTTCGGCAGCACCGTCACCACGCTGTCGTTGACGGCCAGGATCGTGTAGCCGTCCGGCGCCGCGTGGGCGCCGGCGCGCATGCCCAGCAGCCCGGCCGCGCCCGGCTGGTTGTCCACGAAAAGACTGCCGCCGAGAATACGGCCCATCCGGTCGGCGACGATCCGGGTCACCACGTCCACCGCGCTGCCGGCGGCCAGCGGCTCCAGCACGCGGATAGGCCGGCGTGGATAGTCCTGCGCCCAGGCCGGGCCTGCAAGGGCCAGGCAGGCCAGCAAACAGGCGAGCGCCTTCACGCCGGCAGCCCCATCAGCCCGGCGGCATTGCCGCCAAGGATGGCGACCGTCTCCGCGGGGCTCAGGGATTTCGTGGCCAGGACCATGTCCACCGGGTGCAGCTCCCATGGTATCGGGAAATCGGTGCCGAGCACGATCTGGCTGCTGCCGACCTGCGCCACCAGGTGCCGCAGCGCCTCGGGCGTGAACACCAGGGCGTCGTAGAACATCTGGTTCAGGTATTCGCTCGGCTGCTTCTTCAGGACGATGCCAGGGTTGCAGTTCTGCGGCGACACGAAGCAGCCGTGGTCAATGCGTGGGGCGTAGGAGGGCAGGAAGCCGCCGCCATGGGCCGCCAGGACCTTCAGGTTGGGCAACTGGTCCAGCACGCCCTCGAAGATCAGGTGTTCGAGCGCGATGGTGGTTTCAAGCGGGTTGCCGATCGTGTTGCCCAGCCAGCCATTGCCGACGAAGCGGGGGGTCAGCTCCGAGATCGCCTGCGGGTGGATGAACAGCACCGCGCCCAGTTCCGCCGCCTTGGCGAGGACCGGGCGGAACCGCGCCTCGGCGAAGCTTGCGCCCAGCACGCTGCCGCCGATTGCGGCGCCGCGGATGCCGGGCAGTTTCATTGCCTCCTCAAGCTGCTTTAACGCGAGGTCCGGGAACTGCAGTGTCAGCGAGGCGAAGGCGCTGAAGCGGTCGGGGTGGGCGGCGCACAGCTCCGACAGGTGGGCATTCTGCATCGCCACGATCTTGCCGCCGGTGTCGCGGTCGGCGCCATACCAGAATGGATTGATGGACAGCACCTCCATGTCAATGCCCATCTCGTCCATGGACCGCAGCCGCCCGTCCACGCCCTTGAGCAGGAAATGCTCGTCCACGCCCCTCGTGGGCGGGACGATGTTCTGACCGGCCCCGCCCATCAGGGCGAGCGCATCCTGGAAGATGCAGTGGGTATGGGTGTCAATCGTCCGGACCGCCTGGCCGCCGAGCATGACGGGCCGCCGCACCGGCGCCGTTTGCTGGGCGACCGCTTGCTGAGCCTGGGCACGGTTCATCATGCAGCAGCCGCAGAACGCCAAGCCGGCGCCGAGAAACCCTCTTCTTGTGGCCATGTCACCCTCCCTGTGGCGCAGTCTTCTCGCTTGCCGCCGCCGCCTCGCGCGGACGGCGTTGACGCCGCTACCGCGCCTTGAGGCCCAGGATGGCACGGGCCTCAGCTACTGTCGCGACCTCGCCGCCCAGCTCGTCTATGATGTGGACCGCCTTGGCGACCATCGCCGCGTTGTCCGGCGCCAGCATGCCGCGCCGCAGGTTGACGCCGTCCTCCAGCCCAACACGGACGTGGCCGCCCAGCAGGAACGCCTGCGCCACCATCGGGAACACCATCCTTCCGATGCCGAACCCGGCCCAAGCGGCGTCAGGCGGCAGCAAGGACCGCGCATAGGCCATGGTCTGCGGCGTCATCTCAAAGCCGTAGCGGATGCCGGTGACAATCTGGAACAGCGCCGGGCTGTCCAGCACGCCGTCCTTGATCAACTGCTTGGCGAGCTGGATGTCGCCGCTGTCGAACACCTCCAGCTCGGGCTTGCTACCGGCCTCCTTCATCGTCTTCGCCATGGTTGCGATGCTCTCGGGCGCGTTGATCACGGCGGACGTGCCGGACCACATGGTGTTCAGGTCCAGCGTGCAGATCTCGGGCCGCAGCGCCACCACATGCTCGACCCGGCGCATCGGCGCCATCAGGGTGGTGCCGGGTGCTGCGACGCTCGGATCGTCCTTGCTGGGAATGAAGCGCTGGCCGGGACCGGTGGTCAGGTTGATGATGACGTCCGTGCCGCTTTGGCCGATGCGGTCCACAACCTCCTTGTAGTGCGCCAGCTCCATCGAGGGCCGCCCGTCGTCGTAGCGGACGTGGATGTGGGTGATGGCGGCGCCGGCCTTGGCGGCGCCGATGCAGGCGTCGGCAATCTGCTGCGGCGTGCAGGGGAGGCCGGGATGCTGGGCCAGCGTGGTCTGGTTGCCCGTGACCGCACAGCTCACGATGGTCTTGCTCATGGAGGTTCCCTGTTCCCTTGGCCCTGTTGCTTTGGGCCGCTTGACAAGCGGCTGGTCTGCAACGACGCTATACGAACGTTCATACTAGTCAAGGCGCGGTATGGGAGAGACGGGCGGGAACGATGCAAGGCCGGTGCGGCAGCGGTTGCTGGACGCAGGCGAGGAGTTGTTCGCCGCCCATGGCTGGAATGGCGTCAGCATCCGTGACATCGCATCCGTGGCGCAGGTCAGCCTAGCGGCTCTCAACTACCATTTCGGGGAAAAGGAAAAGCTGCTCGCGGCCATCTTTGCCGCCCGCGCCCGGCCGATCGCGGCCGAACGGGTACGGCTGCTAGCCGACATCCAGGCCAGCGGGAGCGCCTCGCTGGAGTCGGTGATCGAGGCGTTCCTGCGCCCCGCACTGACGGTCGGCACCGAGTTCGGCGGCAAGGTATTCGTCAAGCTGCGCGCGCGCCTGGCAACCGAGCCGCAGGCGTTCAGCCGCCGTATCCTGGCCGACGCCTTCGACGAGTCCGGCCGGCAGTATCTTGCTGCGCTGCAAGTTCTGCTTCCGGACTTGGCGCCGGTGGAACTCGCCTGGCGTTTCCATTTCCTGCTTGGCAGCATGGTTTACACCATGGCCGACCCCGGACGCATCCAGTCCATGACCGACGGATTGTGCGATCCAGGCGATGCGGATGCGGCGCTGCGGCGCCTGGTGCCGTTCCTGGCCGCAGGCTTCCGGTCCGCCCCACCGGTCACACCCCCACGCCGCACGCGGCGCAAGAAAACAGCTTCAGGAGGACAGCATGGACATTGACGTCAAAGCCCCGACCCGCGTGACCCGTACCGAACTGGACGCCACCGCGGCGCGCCTTAAGAACTGGGGCAAGTGGGGGCCGGACGACCAAGTCGGCACCCTGAATTACACCACGGCCGAAGACATCGTGGCGGCGGCGCGGCTGGTGCGCACCGGGCAGGTGATCTCGCTCGCGCTCAACTACGACAAGGATGGGCCTCAGGGCGGCAAGACCAAGTTTCCGCCGGTCGGGCGCTTCAATCCGGTGCACACCATGCTGCGCAGCGGCTCGGACGCGTATAGCGGCACGCTCGATAAGCGGGGCATCCGCTCCGCTGACGACATGGTGCTGTTCCCGTTGCAGGCCGGGACGCATTGGGACGGGTTGGGCCACATCTTCTACGACAACTACATGTGGAACGGCTACGATTGCCGCGAGGTGTCGTCGTTCGGCGCCGCCAAGGCCGGCATCCAGCACACCAAGGAAAAGATGGTCGGACGCGGCGTGCTGCTGGACATTCCGCGCCACCTCGGCATCGAGTGGTTGCCGGAGGGCTACGCCATCAAGAATGACGTGCTGGATGCGTGCTGCGCGGCGCAGGGGGTGTCGGTGGGACGCGGCGACCACCTGCTGATCCGCACGGGTCAGATGGAGCAGTGCCTGGCGGCCGGGTCGTGGGACGGCTACCCCGGCGGCGACGCGCCTGGCCTCGATTTCGAGACGCTGGATTGGCTGCAGGAAAAGCAGGTTGCGGTCGTCGCGACCGACACCTGGGGCGTCGAGGTGCGTCCCAACAACACTGACGGCATCAACCAGCCCTGGCACTGGATATGCATCCCGATCATGGGCCTGACCATGGGCGAGATCTTCAAGCTCGACGAGCTGGCCCGGGCCTGCGCCGCCGACAAGGTTTACGAGTTCCTGTTCGTGGCGCCGGCCCTGCCGATCACCGGTGCGGTAGGCTCTCCGTTGAACCCGATCGTGATACGCTGACGTCAACTCGGCAGCGCGACACAGACCGCGCGCCGATGGGAGGATGCGATGACCAAGTTGATGACAAGGCGGGCAGCCGTGGCTGCCGGAGCCGCTCTGGCGGCGACTGCGGCCGCGCCGTCCGCCCGTGCCGCGGACTACCCGGCCCGGCCGGTGCGGGTGATCGTGCCGTTCGCGCCCGCCGGGCCAACGGACATCATGGCCCGCATCCTGGCGAACTACCTGGGCGCCAAGCTGAACGGGTCGGTCATCGTTGACAACCGGCCGGGCGCCGGCGGCAACATCGGCACCGCCTTTGTCGCCCGCGCGGAGCCGGACGGCTATACCCTGCTGATCGACTCCAGCGCGTTCGTGGTCAACCCTAGCTTGTACAAGCGCTGTCCCTACGACGCGTTCGCCGACTTCGCACCGATCAGCGAACTCGGCACCTCGCCCAACCTTTTCGTCGCCAGCCCAGCCTCGGGCATCAAAACCATCGCCGACCTGGTGGCCCGCTGCAAGGCCGACCCGGCCGCTATTACCTATGCCAACCCCGGTATCGGCACCACGCCGCAACTATCGGGCGAGCTGCTGAAGCTGAAGGCCGGCATCGCCATGACATCCGTGCCGTTTGGCGGCGCGGGGCCGGCTGTGCAGGCGGTCCTGGCCGGCACCACGCCCATCGCCTGTGTCGCCCTGCCTCCGGCCCGGCCGCTGGTCGCGTCCGGCTCGCTGGTGCCGCTGGCCGTGACCGGCGAGAAGCGCTGGTTCGACCTGCCGGAGGTGCCGACGATGGTCGAGCTGGGCTACCCCGGTTTCGTGGCCGACACGTTCCAGGCCTTCCTCGCGCCCGCCAAGACCCCGCCCGGCATCGTGGCGGCCCTGGCCACGGCATCGGTCGAGATCCTGCAGGACCCGAAGATCGCCGCCCAGCTCCATGACGCCGGGCTGGAGGTGGTGGCGAGCACGCCCGAGGCATTCGCCAAGCGGATCGCCTCGGAAATCCCGAAGTGGCGCGACGTGATCACCAAGGCCGGCATTCCCCAGGTCTGACGCCGGTGCGGATCACCGCCATCCACGAACGGGCTGTGCCGGTGCGGTCGGCCATGCGCAACGCTGCGTTCGATTTCTCGGAGATGACCACGTCCGTGGTGGCGGTCGTCACCGACGCACTGCGCGGGGGCCGGCCGGTGGTTGGCTATGCATTCAACTCGACAGGGCGTTATGCTTGCGGGGCGGCGATGCGGGAGCGGTTCATCCCCCGGCTGCTGTCGGCTGATCCAGACGAGCTGCTGGACGCGGACGGCCTGCTGGACCCGGCGCGATGCGCCGCCCGCATGGCCCTGCGCGAAAAGCCCGGCGGCGACGCTGAGCGCTCGGTCCCGATCGGCACGATTGAGGTCGCAGTGTGGGACGCGGTGGCCAAGGCACTGGACCGGCCGCTGTGGCACGTGCTGGCGCAACGCTTCGGCGCCGGGCCGGCGCGCACGACGGTGCCGGTTTATGTCGGCGGCGGCTGGTATCAACCCGGCGACGATCTTGCGGCGTTGCGGGACGAGGTGCAGAGGCACCTGGACGCCGGCTACACCGCGTTGAAGATCAAGACCGGCGGTGTCCCGCTGGACGATGACTGCCGCCGGTTGGACGCCGTGCTTGCCATCCTCGGCGACCCGGCGAGGCTGGCGGTGGACGCGAACGCCGCCCTGCCGCCCGACCGCGCCACGGAATATGCCGACCGCCTGGCGCCCTACGGCCTGCGCTGGTTTGAGGAACCCTGCGCGCCGCAGGCCTATGGCGAGTTCGCCCGGCTGGCGCAGCGCTACGCCCCGCCGCTGGCGACCGGGGAGAACCTGTTCTGCCTGTCCGACGTCGAGAACCTGCTGGCGTTCGGCGGCTTCCGCAGGGGTCATGACGTGCTGCAGGTGGACCCGCCGCAAAGCTACGGGATCGCCGCCTATGCCGCGATGACCGCCCGTGTGGAGGCGTCGGGCGCCGGCCGCGCCTGCATCTACCCGCATGGCGGCAACATGATGTCGCTCGCGGTGGCGGCCGGGCTGGGGCTGGGCGGCTGCGAGGCCTACCCCGGCGTGTTCGGCGCCTTCGGCGGCTATGCCGACGGGATGGAGGTGTCGAACGGTGCGCTGAGCCTGCCGGACATGCCGGGCATCGGCTTCGAACGGCAGCCGGCGCTGTTCCCCCTCATGCAGGAGATGGCGGCATGAGCCGCTTCAGCAGGAACCGCGAGCATTACGCCGGGTTGCTGATGGCCCTGATCGGTGCCGGCGCCATCTACAAGGGCGTCGAGTACGGCGTCGGCGGCCTGACCAACATGGGGTCGGGCTTTTTCCCGGTCGTGCTGGGCGTCGGGCTGGTGCTGATGGGCGCGCTGATGGCAGCAGCCCGCGCGCCGGCACAGGGTGGCGCGGACGCCCCGGCGGACAGCCATGCTATCCAGGTGCCCGACTGGCGCGGTGCAGCGGCGATCATCGCCGCGGTCGCGCTGTTCATTCTGCTGGCCAACCGCGCCGGCCTGGCGCCGGCGACCTTTGCCTGCGTGTTCGTCGGCGCGCTCGGCACCAGCAGCACCAGGCTGATCGAGGCCGCGGTCCTCGCCGCAGCCGTGACGGTCTTCGGCGTGGTCCTGTTCCGCTACGGGCTGCAGGTCCAGTTCCCAATCATCCGCGGAGTGCTGCAGTGATCGAAACCGGCTTCCTCGGCCTGGTGCACGGCTTCGGCGTCGCGCTGGAGCCGCACAACCTGATGTGGTGCTTCGTCGGTGTTCTGGTGGGCAACATGGTGGGCGTGCTGCCGGGCATGGGGGTGTTGTCCTGTATCTCCATCCTGTTGCCGCTGACCTTCTCCATGCAGCCGGTGGCGGCGCTGCTGATGCTGTCAGGCATCTACTACGGCGCGCAGTATGGCGGGGCGATCTGCTCGATCCTGCTGAACCTGCCGTGCCATCCGCCCCATGCCGTGACCTGCCTCGACGGGTATCCCATGACCCTGCAGGGGCGCGGCGGGGTGGCGCTCGGCGTCACCATGCTGGGCGCGGTGATCGGCGCCGCGTTCGGCATCGTGCAGATGATCTTCATGGCGCCCTACATCGCCCGCATCGCCTTCAGCTTCGGCCCGCAGGAGATCTGCACGCTGATGCTGCTGGGCCTGCTGGCCGGGGCGACCTTGGCCAAAGGCTCGGCGGTCAAGGGGGTCTCCATGACGCTGCTCGGCATCCTGCTCAGCCTGGTGGGCACGGACGTGAACACGGGCAACGAGCGCTTCACCTTCGGCCAGTTGGAGCTGTCGGACGGGCTGGAGCTGGTCACCGTGTCGCTCGGGCTGTTCGGGATCGCCGAGTTCCTGAAAAGCGTCAACGCCGTGAACCCGGCCGGGACGCACGCGGTCAAGCTCGGGTTCCGCGACCTGCGGCCGAGCCGCGCGGACCTGCGGCAGGCGCTGCCGCCGGTGCTGCGCGGAACCGTTATCGGCAGCCTGTGCTCGCTGATCCCGGGCACCGGGCCGACCATCGCCTCGTTCATCGCCTACGCGGCGGAGAAGAAAATCAGCAAGACGCCGGGCCGCTTCGGCCATGGCGCGATCGAAGGGGTAGCCGCGCCCGAGGCGTCCACGCACTCGGCCGTGCAGGGTGACTTCATTCCGACCATGAGCCTGGGCATCCCCGGCGACGCGGTGATGGCGCTGCTGCTGGGGGCGCTGATGATCCACGGCATCCAGCCTGGGCCGCGGCTGATCGTCGAGCAGCCGGATATCTTCTGGGGCCTGATTGCCTCGTTCTGGATCGGCAACTTGATCCTGGTGTTCCTGAACGTGCCGATGATCGGAATTTGGGTGAAGCTGCTGAGCGTGCCGTATCGCTTCCTGTATCCGACCGCGCTGTTCTTCGTCTGCATTGGCGTTTTTGCCGCGCGCAACGAGATGTTCGACGTGGGTGCGACGCTGTTGTTCGGCGCCTTCGGCTACCTGCTGCTGCAACTGGGGTTCGAACCCGCGCCGATCCTGCTTGGCTTCGTACTCGGCCCGCGGCTGGAGGAGAACTTCAGGCGGTCCGTCCTGCTGTCGCGCGGCAGCTTGGCAACCTTTGTGGACCGTCCGATCAGTGCGGTGTTCGTGGGCCTGTGCCTGCTGCTGATCCTGGCCCAGGTTTACGCCGCCCTGCGCCGGACGAAGCCGCCGATCCGGGTGCCGGAAGCGGCTTTCGACTGAATGCTTCATGCGCCATGGCCTCCATTGGCGATCGCGAATCCTGACGCGCAGGCAGAGTTCAAGCTGTGACGGTGAGCGGCAACGACTTCGTCCTTCCGCTCGCTGTTTCACGTTGTCCCAATTAGGGTTGGCGCTTTCATGGCTCAGTTCGCCGTCCAACACTTCATGAAGACTCTTTAAAGTTCACTCCTGGACAGTGCATGCACTAACTGCGAAATTCATAGTTGAGTTTTGGCGTCCATCTATACGTGTGCAGTTAATTTAGCTTTGGATGGCAGTTGAAACCTTCCGCTGAGTCCGTCGTGGATTGCGGATATTTGTTCAAAATCAATTGTCTGTGCCGGGATGGACCATACAGCGACATGTTGGTTCTTGACGATGGGCGAATGTCACATGCAACTCCCTCTCCACCACTTCGTTCTCGACAGGGTCATATCTGCTATTGAGCGGACCACCCGCATCGGACAGAAAAAGGTTACGTTGGAAACTCGGCTAGCCCCCGATTTGGCTTTGAGCAGGTTCGGCAAGTTAAAGCTTGCGATTTTCCTGGAAGAAGTTTTTGATGTTGAACTCTCAAATGAAAGGATGGCGCAGTTTGTAACTGTTGCCGACATTGTGAAGTACATTGGCGGGCACGGGTCCACGAACTGGCCGATGTCCTCCAACGGCAACCCTGGGCCAACCGAAGCGAGCGGAAGGTTAGCTGCCCTGCCGTTTCGGAATTCAAACCTCCATTCGCCATCGGTGCGTTAAAACCGTCGCCATCTCTGCTGCTCCGTACTCCGGCAGTGCCTGCTGCTGCCGGCAAGGATGGCACAGCCCGGCGCGAGGCACGGCAAGGAACGGCCCACGCCGCTCCGCGTTTCCACCATATGAAGCTCTCCACCATCCGCCGCGCCGCCCTGCTAACAGCCGTGTCTTTAGCCCTCCCCGTGACCTGCGCCCAGTCGGGAGATGGCACATTCACCGGCGGCATACAGCCGAGTCCGGCCGGACGCGTGAACCCCGCGGAGCCGGGCTTCGCCAATGGCGGCGGGGGGAGCAGGTGACGATGCCGACAGCGAAGGGGCGGCGGCGCTGCCTGTTTTTGCCGCTCTGGCTGAACGATCCAGGAGCGGAGTGCAGGCGCCTTACCCGGCGGGCGAGCCTAAGCAGCCTTTTTTAGGTTCTCACACGGATGCTTCATGCGTTCCTTGTTGAGCTTTTTGACGGCAGCGTGAATGGCGCTGTTCAGGTCAGTTACGTCCCTGAACGTTTGATGAGCCAGGTGGTG